>Ga0334722_10000562_pt1 | contig 53546 bp, 46 predicted proteins | sample C3_bottom_MG_FD_207210 | JGI IMG/M metagenome (GOLD analysis project Ga0334722, IMG submission 207210) | Sediment microbial communities from Yellowstone Lake, YNP, Wyoming, USA - C3_bottom | ecosystem: Environmental > Aquatic > Freshwater > Lake > Sediment | place: USA: Wyoming | collected...
GCCGGAAACGCTGCTCGTTCTGCAGGCGGCGATCGTGGCGTTGTCGCTGGTGCCGGTGTTTCACTACGCCGACACGCGCCTCGGCCGGCCGGCCGCGCTGATGCTGACCGTCGCGTACGGGCTGTTCTGGGGGATCCAGCGGCTGATCGCGTTCGACTTCCACGAACTCGCTTTCGCGCCGCTCTTCATCGCCTCGGCGATCCTTGCTGTCGATCGGCGCCGCTTCACGTGGGCGTGGGTCAGCGTGGGCATGCTGCTTCTGGTCAAGGAAGACCAGGCGCTGTTCGTCATCGCGCTCGGCCTGTTGATGACCATCCGGCGGGACACGCGCGCGCATGGCGCGGCGATGGCCGGCGCCGGCCTGCTGTGGTTCCTGTTCTTCGTGCAGGTCGTCATGCCGAAACTGGCCGGCTCGTCTCAGTACGTATTCGCCGGCACGTACGGCGCATTCGGCGGCAGCCTGCCGGAAGTAGGCTGGACCGTGCTGACCAGGCCGGGCGACATCGCGAGCGCCCTCTTCGTGCCGGCGGAAAAGCTCCGCACGCTCGTGTTGTGGTTCGGGCCGTGGCTCCTGCTGCCGCTCGCCTCGCCGCTCGCCCTGCTGACGCTGCCGCTCATCCTCGAGCGGTTCCTGTCCGCCAGCCCGAATCACTGGGGCGCCGCGTTTCACTACTCCGCGCCGATGGCGCCGATTCTCGCGATGGCAGCGGCGGATGGGCTGGCGCGGGTGCAGGCGGGGACGTGGACCGGCGGCAACCGCGGGCGACGGACAGTGACCGCGGCGACGGCCGTGATGCTCGTACTGTGCGCGATCCTCCCGGGACGGCTGCCGCTGTGGTCGCTCTTTTCGCCGCGCACGTGGACGTTCAGCGCGGCCGAACGGGCGGGGTGGGCTGTCATGGCCCTCGTACCCGGAGACGTGTCGGTGGTGGCCCAGGACGCCGTCGCGCCGCACGTCAGTCAGCGGGCGGCGATCTTCACCCTGCGCCCGGGCGCCCCGGACGCGGATCTCGTGCTTGCCGCGCCCGCCCTCAGCCCGTGGCCACTCGACAGCGCAGACGGGGTGGCACGCCTGCTCGAGGAACGAAAGGCGGCCGGCTACCGGGTGTTGCTGGACGATGGCGCGTGGATCGTCCTGGCCGGCCCGAAGTGGCAGGGGCTGGATCCCTACAGGACCATCCGCCCGATCGCGGCAGGCGCGAGATAGCCAACGCGTCACTTCCGGCTGGACGGTTGCTTGACAGTGTCGCGAGCGTCCCGGTAACGTGAAGTTCCGAGCCCCTGGACATCATGCATGGATAGCAACGACCCCGCGCGGAAACTGCTCCTCAACCGGGCGCTGGAGCTGTTCCAGGAAGCGTACGACCGCCAGCTCGGCGGCCAGCTGGACGACGCGGTGTCGCTGTACAACGAGTCGATCGAGGTGTGCCCGACCGCCGAGGCCCACACGTTTCTCGGCTGGACCTATTCGTTCCAGGGCAAGCTGACCGAGGCCATCGCCGAGTGCCAGAAGGCGATCGAACTCGATCCGGATTTCGGCAACCCGTACAACGACATTGGCGCGTACCTCATCGAACTCGAGAAGTACGACGAAGCGATCCCGTGGCTGGAGCGTGCGGTGCAGGCGACCCGCTACGAGACGTACCACATCCCGTGGTTCAACCTCGGCCGGGCGTTTGCCGCGAAGGAACACTATGGCCGCGCGCTGGAGTGTCTCCGGGAGTCGCTGACGCACGACCCCGAGTACGCGCCGGCCCGCGACGCGGTGTCGGCCATCCGGCTGAAGATTCACTGACCAGGAGCATCGATCCGTGGCCAACCAGTACGACGTCATTGTCATCGGCGCCGGCACCGGCGGTTACCCGGCCGCCATCCGTGCCGCGCAACTCGGCCTCAAGGTGGCGGTGGTCGAGCGGCAGAAGTCGCTCGGCGGCACGTGCCTCAACTGGGGCTGCATCCCGACCAAGGCGCTCCTCGAGCACGCGCACGCGCTGAAGATCGCCCAGGCCGCCAAGGAGTGGGGCCTGCTCCTCGGGCCCGAACCGGCCCGGATCGACATGAAGCAGGTCCAGGCCCGCAAGGACAAGATCGTCACCGTCCTCACCCGCGGCATCGAGTTCCTGTTCAAGAAGAACGGGATCGAGTGGATCAAGGGCAGCGCCCGGCTGGCCGGCCCCGGCAAGGTCGAAGTCACGGGCGAGACGGCGCAGACCCTGACGGCATCACAGATCGTCGTGGCCACCGGCTCGAGCGTCCGGAGCGTGCCCGGCATCGAGATCGATCGCAAGCGCATCATCAGCAGCGACGAGGCGATCTTTCTCAAGGACGTGCCCCGGTCGATCGTCATCCTGGGCAGCGGCCCGATCGGCGTCGAATTCGCCACGGTGTTCAAGCGTTTCGGCAGCCTGGTGACGGTCGTCGAGTTGCTGCCGCACCTGGTGCCGCTCGAAGACGAGGCCATCTCGGTCGAGCTGGAGAAGTCCTTCAGGAAGCAGGGCATCGCGTTCCATACGTCTACGACCGTCACCTCGGCGAAGCCGGCCGGCGACGGCGTGGAATTGCAGATGAAGATGGCCGACGGATCGACGAAGACCATGTCGGCCGAGTACCTGCTCGTGGCCACCGGGCGCGGGCCCGTGACCGAGGGGCTCGGCGCGCAGGAAGCCGGCCTCAAGATGGACCGCGGGTACATCTGGGTGGATCGCGAGTTCCGCACGAGCGTCGCCAACGTGTCGGCGGTCGGTGACGTGATCACGTTCGGCACACCGGGCCACCTCCAGCTCGCGCACCTCTCCACCGCGGAGGGCGTCGCGCTGGCCGAGCGGCTGGCGGGCAAGCCCTTCCAGCCCATCAACTACGACCAGGTGCCCAAGTGCACCTACTGCGACCCGGAGATCGGCAGCGTGGGCCTCACCGAGAAGCAGGCGATCGAGCGCGGATACGACGTCCGGATCGGGACGTTCCCGTTCGGGGTGCTCGGGCGCGCCAAGGTCGCCGGCGAACCGGACGGCATCGTGAAGATCGTGGCCGAGAAGAAGTACGACGAGGTGCTGGGTGTGCACATGATCGGGCCGCGGGCGACCGAGCTGGTCGCCGAGGCTACGCTGGCGCTGCGGCTCGAGAGCACCGTCGAGGAGCTGATTCGCACGATCCACGCGCATCCGACGATGTCGGAGGCCGTCGGGGAAGCCGCCCACGCCACGCACGGGGCGGCCATTCACGCGTAGCTGCAGTGCAGGGAAAGCCGTGGCACAGGGCTTCTGCCCGTGGCGGGTGCGGCGGTTGGAGCAGTGGCACAGGGCTTCAGCCCTGTGTGCAGTGAGGAGAACATGGCCGACGTCGTAATGCCCCAGATGGGCGAGTCGATTGCCGAAGGGACGATTGTCCGGTGGATCAAGAAAGTCGGGGACACCGTCGACCGCGACGAGCCCCTCTTCGAGATATCCACCGACAAGGTTGACGCGGAAATCCCGTCGCCGTCCGCCGGCGTGCTGCTGGAAGTGCGTGCGAAGGAAGGCGAAACGGTGCCGGTCAATGCCGTCGTGGCGGTGATTGGCGAGGCCGGATCGGCGGTGGCCGCACCCCCGAAGCCGGCGGCCGCCCCGGCGCCCGCGCCCGCCGCTGCCGCGCCTCACGCGCCGGCGCCCGTTGCTGCGCCGACCGCGGTGCCCGCAGCCGCCCCTGCGGCGCCGCCGGCCCCCGCACACGTGGCCCGGACGCCTGCGGCTCCACCGGCATCGGCGGCGCTGTCGGGCGACGAGTTGCGCCGGCTGAAGTCGTCACCCCTGGTGCGGAAGATCGCCGGCGAGCACAACGTCGACATCCGCCAGATCGCCGGCAGCGGCCTCGGCGGCCGAGTCACGAAGAACGACATTCTCGCGTTCATCGACCAGGCGGGCAGCGGCAGCGTGCCGGCCGCCGCGCGGCCTGCGGCGGCGCCGGTGGCGGCGCACGCGCCGGTATTCAAACCCGGCGACAACGTGCAGGTCGTGCCGATGTCGGTGATGCGGAAGAAGATCGCGGAGCACATGATCCTGAGCCGGCGGACGTCGGCGCACGTGCACTCGGTGTTCGAGGTGGATTACACGCGCGTGGCGCAGATCCGCCAGGCGAAGAAGGCGGCGTACGAGGCGCAGGGCGCCAAGCTGACGTTCATGTCGTTCCTGATGAAGGCGGCCGTCGACGCGCTCAAGGCCGTGCCCATCGTGAACTCGTCGGTGGACGGCGACGCGGTCGTCTACAAGAAGGACGTCAACCTCGGCATCGCGGTGGCGCTCGACTGGGGCTTGATCGTGCCCGTGATCAAGAACGCAGACGAGAAGAACGTGCTCGGCCTGAGCCGGGCGATCCAGGACCTGGCGGCGCGCGCCCGCGCGAAACAGCTCAAGCCCGACGACGTCCAGGGCGGCACGTTCACCATCACGAACCCCGGCGTGTTTGGCGCAGCGTTCGGCATGCCGATCATCAGCCAGCCGCAGGTCGCCATCATGGGTGTCGGCAACATCGAGAAGCGCGTGGCCGTCGTTGACGACATGATCGCCATCCGGACCAAGGGGTACCTGTCGCTCGGGTACGACCACCGCATCATCGACGGCGCGGTGGCCGACGAGTTCATGTCGCACGTCAAGAAGACGATCGAGAACTTCGATCCCGCGTCGGTGTAGGCGCGTGTCCGATTCACGGCCGCTCATCGTCAGGCGCCTGGGCGTGGTGTCGTACGCCGAGGGCCTCGAGATCCAGGAGGCGCTGGTCGCCGACCGGGTGGCGGACCGGACCGAAGACGTGCTGCTCCTGCTGCAGCACCCGCACGTGCTGACGCTGGGCGTGAAAGCGGGGGAGAGCCGGCAGCACGTGCTCGCCACGCCGGAGAAGCTCGCCGAACTCGGCGTCGAAACGCACGAGACGGGCCGAGGCGGCGACGTGACGTATCACGGCCCCGGGCAGATCGTCGGGTATCCCATCATCAGCCTCAAGCCGGACCGGTGCGACGTGCATCAGTACGTGCGCGACCTCGAAGAGGTGATGATCCGCGTCACCGGCACGTACGGGTTCGAGGCCAAGCGCATCAGGGGCCTGACGGGCGCGTGGGTGCAGGCGGAGAAGATCGGCGCCATCGGCGTGCGCATCCAGCACTGGGTGACGAGCCACGGCTTCGCTTACAACGTGAACACCAATCTCGATTTCTTCAAGCTCATCGTTCCGTGCGGCATCTCGGACCGCGGCGTCACATCGCTCCAGAAGCTGACCGGTCGCGACGTCCTCGTCAGCGGCGTCGAAGACCGTCTCGTTGCGGCATTTTGCGACGTGTTCTCGCGCATACCAATTACGTAAACGTCCATAACATATTGCATTTGTGTGGTTTAGTGGTGTTCATTTAAACACGATTGATTTAGTCGGAATAAAACAGGATAATTGTGGTCGGAGTTTAGCAAAGGATCACGAATCATGCCTGTGCCCACTACCGACTACCCCAAGGACGTCGACCTGGTTGAACGGATGCGCGCGCGCGACGAGAGCGCCGTGGTGGAACTCGACGCGATCTACCGTGCGCGAATCCAGCAGCTGGCGTTGAGGTACGTGAAGACACCGGAGGACGCGGAGGAGATCGCGCAGGACGTCCTGATGAAGGTCTACCGGCGGATTGACGCGTTCCGCGGCGATGCCGCGCTGTCGTCGTGGATTTACCGGATCACCTTCAACACGGCGATGTCGCGTCTCCGCTCGCGGCGCAGCGTGTCGCGGTTCGAAGTGCCTGAGCAGGAGATGTTCGCTGACGTCGAGGAAAACGGCGGCCGCGCCCGGCGCGACGCCCCTGACTGGTCGCAGATGGCGGACGAGGCGCTGCTCCGGAGCCAGGTCCGGCACAAACTGGCGAGCGCGTTGCCCGCGATGCCGACCATCTACCGCGCGCCGGTCATTCTTCGCGACATCCAGGGGCTCTCGACCGAGGAGGCCAGCGCCAGGCTCGGCATCAAGGAACAGACGCTCAAGTCGCGCCTGCACCGCGGCCGCGCGTTCCTGCGCGCGCGCCTCGCCGAGTTCCAGGACGGCCTCAGCATGCGTCCCGGCGCCCGCCCCGGCGTCGCCGCCGCCTAGAAAAGGCTGGGGTCAGGTCCAAAACCGCGCGTTTTCCGGCAGCTGGAAACGCGCGGTTTTGGACCTGACCCCACGCGCGCTCAACTGCACGAGGAAGGTGTCATGCGTTCCCTGTTTCGCAGCATTCTCGCGGTGGTCGCAGGCTTCTTCATGGCGAGCGTCGTCATGACGGTGATTGAAGCTGTGAATGGTCGCGTCCTGTATCCGGGGCTTGCCAAGGCAGCCGAGGGCGTCACCGATCGGGAGGCACTCCGCAGCCTGTTCGCCGGCGCGCCGGTCGGATCGTTGTTCGTGGTCGTCTTCGGATGGGCCCTAGGGAGTCTGGCGGGCGGCTGGGTAGCCGCACGGATTGGCAAGCGAAGCCCTGTGTGGCACGCGCTGGCGCTGGGCGTCTGCCTGACGCTCGCAGGCGTCGCCAACAACCTGACCCTGCCTCCACCGTTGTGGTTCTGGGTCGCCAGCGTTGCCGTGCTTCTCCCCGCCGCGTATGTCGGCGGTCGCCTCGCGCGCTGACCCCACGTCACCCCACGCGGGCCTACTTCGGGATGACGATCCTGACGCTCGTCTCGAAGCGCCTGAAGTCGCTGTAAGTGGCGCGGCACGTGATCGTGGAAGCCGAAGCGGACGCGAGGCGATCGGTCCACGGGCCGACATAGAGCTCTCGCATCTCCGCCGGCATCAACAGGCGGAGCCGCTCGTCCATCCGGTACAGGACGCTGATCGTGGCCCTGCTCGGGACCCTCCGCAGTTCGAGCGGAATGACCGCGCCCCTCCGCCCAGGTTCAGCATCGCGTCGCCCCAGCGGCACCATCTCCGTGAACACGATGCCAGCATCCACCTCCATCTCAGTTCGGAACACGCGTCCGTCCACCGGGTCCGCCCACAGCCGGCCCTTTACCGGCGCGTTGCGGCCATCCGTCATCCGAATCAACGTGGGCCGCCGCGTTTCCTGGAAGCGGATCCGCCACACGGCCACGCCATCCAGTTCCTCCTCGCCGTCTCTCGCGAACCGGAATCGATCCTGGTTCGCCGTCTGCATGAAGAAGAGCGTGATGGTCGGCACGTTGAAGTTGCGCTGCACCGGCCCGGCGTTGTACCGCGCACTCTCGTCGGCGAGCCTCCGGCCCTGCTCGATCACCCTCTCGGGAGTTTCGGTGAACAGCTGGCGAAGGCGATCGCCGCGATCGGCGATTCGACGGCCATCGACCTCGAAGACATCGCGGTAACCGAGCCAGTCGTCCTTCACCCTGACGAGCGCGATCTCGGACACGAGATGCCGCTCGTGGCTCGTGGCGTCTGCTGGCGTCGTCCATGTTTGCTCGTAATGTTCGACGCCGATGACCGTGGCCAGCCGCGCCCCGTAGTCGTCGAGATACGCGCCCACGCGTTTGATGACCTGACCCAGCGTCGGCCCCGCCGGGCTAGCCGCCGGAGCCGGTGCCGTCACGGTGACGGCCACCGCCGCGACGATCCAACAGGCACGGAGCATCGACGCTCGCAGGCTACCGGCGCACATTGAGGGTGATCCTAGCTCCAATTGCAAGACAGACCAGCGACGAACCGCTGGCAGGACACCGGTGCCGGGAACGCTGGGGGAACGCTGGGGTCAGGTCCAAAACCGCGCGTCTTCAAGGACCCTGGCTCGCCAACCAGCAAGATTCCGCACAACGCGCGGTTTTGGACCTGACCCCAGCGTTCGCGGGGCTACCGAACCGGGCCTCTTCTGCCGATAGTACATGCCGAACGCGGGGATTGGTGTGCCGTCCCGGCACAGCCTCCACTGCGGGCGGCCACCATGAGCGACGCAATCGGCCACTACGAGATCCTCGGCGTTCTGGGCACCGGCGCGCTGGGCACGGTCTTCCGCGCGCGGGACACGCAGGCGGGACGGACGGTCGCCGTGCGGGTGCTCAGCGAAGGCCCGCGCGATCCGCTCGATCGCACACGCCTCATCGAGCTCATCCGCCCCTTTACCGCCGCGTCCCATCCGAACGTCGCCACGCTGTTCGACGTCGGCGAGTACGACGGACAGGTCTACCTGGTCCACGAATTCGTGCCGGGCGAGAAGCTCTCGGCCCAGATTGCGGGGCGACCGCTCAATCTGCGCCGCGCCCTTGACCTCGCCATCCAGATTGCCGACGCGCTCGCCGAGATTCACGCCGTCGACGTGTTCCACGGGATGCTGAGCACCGGGAGCATCTTCGTGACGCCCAAGGGGCGCGCCAAGCTGCTCGATCTCGGCCTTGTGGTCTACCGGCCGGACGGCGGCCGCCCCGCCGACGCGCGCAGGGACATCTTCGCGCTGGGAACCGTGCTGTACGAGGCGCTGACCGGGCGGCCCGCATTCAGCGACGCAGAAGTTGCCGAGACGGGGATGACCGCCGTGCAGGCCGCGGCGTCGGCACCGAGCCTCTCGAATGCCGCCGTCACCCGCACGATCGATCGATGCGTCGCCAGAGCGCTGGCGAGCGATCCCGTCGAACGCTACCAGAGCGCGGCGGAGATGGCGGCGGAGTTGCGCACCGCCGCCGAGGAGATCCACGCGCGTGACGCCGCGGTCGAGGTCAGGCCTGCCGCCACGCCCCTGGTCACGGGGAGGCCTCGCACCGCCTTTCTCGCCGCGCTACTGGTTACCGCCGTCAGCCTCGCCGCCTGGCAGTGGCACGACGCGCTGCTCCGGCTCTGGCCCGGCGGCAGCGGCCAGAAACCGGCGCCGTTCGTCATCGTCATGCCGTTCTCAGCCGGCGGCGGCGACGGGACGAGGCCGCATTACGGTCCGGGGCTGGCCGAGGACATCGCGGGCCGGCTGGGAGAAGTGACGGGCCTGACCGTGTTCGGCCGCGGGTCGATCCGCGCGCTGGCCGGCCGCGCGCCAAGAACCGTCGCGGCCGCCTTCCGTGCAAGCGTGGCCCTTACCGGCGTCGTGACGCCGGCCGATCCGGAGTGGAAGAAGCTGGGCCTGAAGCTCACGCTCATCGCCGCCGCCGACGGCCGGACCATCTGGAGCCGCGACTATTCGACTTCGACGGCGGACATCCTCGCACTCGACACCCGCGTCGCGCGCGACGTCGCCGAGCGGCTCGGCGTGACGCCGAAGCCCGGTGCCGGCGCCAGGCGCACCGCGCTGCGGATCGTGGACGCCGGTGCGTTCGACCTGTATCTGCAGGGGCGCGAGGCCCTGGCCGCTCAGGATGCCAGTCGTGCCGTGCTGCTGTTCGACAACGCCGCCACCGCCGACCCGACACTGATCGAGGCGCAGACCGGACTGGCCGAAGCCCTTTACGCCGGGGCGGCGTTCGAAGGCCGGATGGCCCTGGCCGACGTGACTCCGCGCGTCCGCACCTCGGCGGAGCAGGCGGCGACAACGGATCCGGATGCGGCAGCCGTCAGCTTCGCGGAAGGACTTGCCGCGCCGACACTGCGGGAAGCACTCGTGCGGCTGCGATCCGCCATCGAGCAGGACGCGTCGTATGTGGCGGCCTACGCGGCCGTGGCCGACCTGCTGCGGGGGATCGATCCGGCGCGCTCCATGGCGTTCAGTCAGCGCGTCATCGAACTCGACCCGATGCTGCCGTTGTCGCGGTACCAGCTGGCGTCGGCCCACATCGCGCTGGGGGAGTTCGACCAGGCGCTCGTCGAGACCGCGCGCGGGCAGGCGCTGGCGCCCTCATGGCCCTGGTGGGACGCGCTGCGCACGCGGATCCATCTGGCGAAGTCACCGGCGCAGGGTGTCCAGGCCGCCGTGGCCGGCCGCAGCGGCGTCGACGTCCCGCCGGCGGCCGTTGTCCGGGCCGCGGCCCTCCTGGCGGGCGGCCGTTCCCGCGACGCCGGCCTGATGCTCGAAGACATGACGCGGCTCTATCCGAGCGCGTGCGACGCGTGGGCCATGCTGGCGGGCATGCGCATCGCGGCCGGCGACCGCGCCGAGGCGATGCGGCTGGCGGCGGCGATGCTCGGCCAGGCGGACCGGGCGGACAACCCCGCTGTCTGGACACGTTGCGCGGCGACGATGGCGGCGACCGCCGGCGACAGCGAGCGGGCGGCGTACTGGATTGCGCGGGCGGCCGCGTCCGACGAAGGGCTTCGCCAGTGGGGCGCCGCCAACGGAGTGCTCGATCCCACGTCCGCAATCCGGCAGAAGCTGTATCCGTGGAAGAACGTCACCGGCACCGCGCCGGTCTCGGCGGCCGTCGCTGCGCTGGAATCCGCAATCGTGCGGGCGCGCGCCGATGCTGCCAGGATCCTCGACGGCCTTCTCGAGTTGCGGCCGCCCCGCTAGAGTCAGCCGGCCGCGGGTCCCGGGCGGGCGCCGCCGAGAACGGACGCCAGCTTCGCGGCGTCGATGTTCGATCCGGACAGAATCACCGCAATCCGTTCGCCGCGGCGCTGCAGGTTCTCCAGCAGGCCGGCGACGGCCGTGGCGCCGGCGCCTTCCGCGATGAGGTGTTCGTGTGCGGCGAGCCCGCGGACGGCGTCGTGAATCGCGCGCTCCGGAACGGCGACGACGCCATCGGCATGTTCCTTGACGAGGTCGAACGTGATGGTCTCGGGATCCATGTTGCCCGCCAGGCCGTCGGCCAGCGTGGCCGTGACAGCCACCTCGGTGATACGCCCGGCGGCGAGCGATGTCGAGAACGCGGGCGACGCGGCGGCCTCGAAGCCCAGCACTCGGACGTTGGCCGCCAGGGCCCGCGCGGCGAGGGCCACGCCGCTGACCAGCCCGCCGCCGCCGACCGGGACGACAATCGTGTCGACCTCCGGCCAGTCCTCGAAGATCTCGATCGCGATCGTGGCGGCGCCGGCGATGACGTCGGGATGGCTGTAGGGCGAGATGTACGTCACCCGCTCGGCGGCCGCAAACTGCTTGGCGAGCCGCTCGGCGTCTTCGTAGCTCGACGCGACGGCCCGCAGATCGGCGCCGTGGCGCAGGATCGGGTCCAGCTTGGCCCGCGGGGCGTCCGCGGGCGTGAACACCACGAGCCGCAGCCCCAGCCGTTCGCAGGCGTACGCCATGGCGCGGCCGTGGTTGCCTGCCGACGCCGTCACGAGCAGCCGAGAGCGTCCGACGTCGCCGGCTTCGCGCTCCAGTCTGGCTGCGGCCACGTTGACGGCGCCGCGGGCCTTGAAGGAGTTGGTGACTTGCAGCGACTCGAGCTTCAGGCGGACCGAAGCGCCGGCAGCCGACGAGAGCCACGCCGAATGGACGAGCGGTGTCCGCCGGATGAACGGCGCAATGCGCTGCCGGGCGGCGAAGACGTGATTGAGCCTCATGCGGACCGCACAGACGGACCCGGGGAAGATCCGGTAACCTGTATTCTATGTTGCTTCTCTCCCACGCCGCCGCCCCGTTCTACAAGAACGGCTACCTCCTGGGCTGCGAAACCACGCGCGAGGCCGTCGTCATCGACCCGGGCGACGAAGCGGCCGACCTCATTGCCGCGATCGCGCGCGAACGGCTGACGGTCAAGTTCATCCTGCTGACGCATGCCCACGTCGATCACGTCAGCGGCGTGGCGAGACTGAAGGCGGCCACCGGCGCTCCGGTCGGCCTTCACCGCGACGACCTACCGCTGTACAACGCGGCGGTTGCGCAGGGCGAGATGTTCGGCTACCGCATCGACCCGCCGCCCCCGCCCGACTTCTTCTTCGAGATTGGCGGATCGCCGCTGTGGATCGGGGAGTACTGGATTCGCGTCATCCACACGCCCGGCCACAGTCCAGGCGGCGTCTGTTTCCAGGTGGGGCCCACGGGCAGCGGCGGGACGGACGTCTTTGCCGGCGACACCTTGTTCGCGGGCTCGATCGGCCGGACGGACCTGCCGGGCGGCGACTACGCCGCGCTGATTCGCTCGATTCGCAGCGAGCTTCTCGCGCTCGAGGAAGGCACCGGCGTGCACCCGGGCCACGGCCCGAGGACGACGATCGGCGACGAGCGCCGCTCGAATCCGTTCCTTCAGGACTGAGCGTAGCGCTCGAGGGTCAGTTCGACGCGTCCGACGCGGACGACGGCGCCCTCGGCCAGCGTCGCGCGCTCGACACGCTCGCCGTTCACCCACGTGCCGTTGGTGCTGTCCAGGTCCTGCACCTCGACCGTGCCGTCCTGGCCGACCGTGAAGCGGCAATGGAAGCGGGACACCAGCGGCGCGTCCATCACGAAGTCCGCCGGCGACGAACGCCCCGCCGTCTTGACGTGCCCCGGACGAAGCCGGAACACCAGCGCGCTGGCCGGGTCAGCGCCGCTCGCCCGCAGTATCCACATGCAGCGTGTCCTTCAGCCAGCCGACGAGCGAGGTGACGATCGTCGGGCTGACGGTCTTGTTTCCGAGCGACGAGTACTCCTCGGGCTCACCCGTGAGGGCGGGGATGAGCAGGTGGTTGATGCCGTCGACCACCACGAGCCTGGATCCCGGGTCGTTCCTGCGGCCCGCCGCCAGGTCCGCCAGCACGTGCCCGTGCCGCTCTGGCACGGACCGGTCGAGGCTGCCATGGAGCACGAGCAGCGGCTGCACGAGCTTCTTCACCAGTTTCGCCGGATCAAACGTCACGAAGCTCCTGAACCACGGCGTTTCGGCCTGCTTGCGGTACGACGGCGGCACCGATTCCCACCCGTTGCCGCTGACAACGGCCTTCAGGATCCGCTGCTGCAGATCCATCCGCCGCGAGCGTTCCTCTTCGGGCAGGTTCATCCGATCGAGCAGGCGCCGCTGCTGTTCGAGCACCAGTTCCATGCCCGTCGTGCCAGGCGTGGCCGCGAGCACCACTGCCGCCAGCCGCGATTTCTCCTCGGACGCGGCCTGCAGGCTGACGAATCCCGCTTCGCCGTAGCCGAAGATGGCGATCTTCTTCGGGTCGACGTCCTTGCGCTTCTCGACGTATCTCAGCACCGACCGGACGTCGTCCGAGAAGTCGCTGATGTTGGCCGACTCGTCGCGGCCGCCGCTCTGCCCGATCCCGCGCTTGTCGTACCGGACCACGATGAACCCGGCGTCGGCGATCGCGTTGGCCAGTTGCGCGTAGATGGGCACGCCCGCCACCATCTCGTCCCGGTCAGCCGGCCCCGATCCCGGCACCAGCACGACGACGGGCCGGCGGACCACCGGTCCTGCCGCGGCGTCCCCCGGCTTTGACATCGTGGCCGCGATGGCGAAACCGCTGGCCTGGATGGTCACCCGCTCGTCGGTCGCCCGCGAAAGCCGTTCGACGCGCGCGGCCACCGACACCACGTCGTCGCGCGCCACTTCGACACCCTGCGCGGGTATCAGCAGTCTCACCAGGCCGCCCCGGTCGTCGACCCACACCTCGGCGGCCACGGGCCCGGACGGGTTCGCAAACGTCAGGTTGTACCGTTTCGCGTCGAACAGGCTGCTCGCGGTCTTGATGCGCTCGCTGCCGACGTTGACGACCGTGATCGCGATCTCGACCTGGGGCGTGATGTAGGCACGCAACTGGGTGCCTGGAGCCGAGGTGACCAGCCGCCGCGCCAGCGCCTCGTAGGCGCCGAAGAACAGGTTGGGCAGGACAATCGTGTCGGACGCGACGCTGTCCGTCTTCGACGAGTTCTGGCCGCCCTGCGTCGTCACCGTCGACGCCTTGCCGCCGGCGAAGTCGGTCTTCATCACGAACGGCAGCCCACGCAGCGCGGCGTCGATCTCGAGGATCTGCGGCTTCCAGTCGCGGTCGTACCGGACCTCGAACCGGGAGTTCGTCAGGTTGACCGGAACGCCCAGCCGGCCCGAACTCCGGATCGTCCAGCCGTCGGCCGTCTCGAAAACCGACACCTCTTCCGAGCCGACGGCCGCGCCGGAGACGAAGACGGTGAAGGTGGCCGTCCGTCCGCCGGCCGCCGGGACCGGCTGCGCGACAGGCTTCTGCGCGGACGCACCGCCGGCAGCCGCTAGGGTCAAGATGGCGGCAAGGATAGAATTGAGCCTGGCCATATCGCATCGAGCATATCAGTAATCCCGCGCGCCAGGACTTGCCCGAAGGAGCCATGCTTTCACCAGACCAGCTTCGCCAGTACGCCGCCGTCAGGCACAGCGCCGGGCTCGTCGACCGCTACCTGCGCGGCCGTCTCGTCCTTCGCGGCGGCGACCGCAAGACGTTCCTGCATGCGCTGCTGACGAACGACATCGCCGCCCTCGGGCCGAACGACGGGTGCTACGCCGCGCTGCTGACGCCCCAGGGCCGGATGATCACAGACATGAACGTCTTCGAGACGGGCGAGGCCACGCTCCTCGACCTGCCGAGAGAGGTCAAGGACGCGGTGCTGGCCCGGCTCGACCAGCTGATTTTCAGCGAGGACGTGCAGGTCGGCGACATGACCGAGGCGCTCGGGTGCGCGGCCATCCTGGGTCCGGACGCCGCCGCGACGATTGGGCGGGCGCTCGGGGCCGGCGCCGCGGCGGCGGAGTGGGATCTCTGGCCGCAGTACAGGAATGCGCGCATCGATCTGGATGGCGTCCCCGGAGTCCTCGCGCGGGTGGACGAGTCCGGCCTGCCCGGGTTCCTGCTGTTTGCGCCGCCGACCCGGCTGCCCGGGATCGCGGGCGCGCTGGCGGCGGCCGGTGCCGTCGTGCCCGACGAGGCGGTCCTGGAGACGCTGCGGATCGAACACGGGACGCCGCGCTTTCTGGTGGACATGACCGGCGAAACGATCCCGCTGGAGGCCGGCATCGAAGGGCGGGCGATCAGCTACACCAAAGGCTGCTTCCCGGGCCAGGAAATCATCGTCCGCATCCGCGATCGCGGGCACGGGCGCGTCGCCCGGAAGCTTGTCGCCCTGACCATCGGAGGCGAGATCGAAGCCGCGTCCGGCGACGTCATTCGTGCCGGCGGGAAGGACGTGGGCTTCGTGACCAGCGCGGCGTTCTCGCCGGCACACGAAAGCCCGGTCGCGCTCGGCTACGTCCAGCGCGACCATGCTGCCGCCGGGACGTCCCTTGAAATCGTCCGCGGCGGGAGCGTGTTGCTTGCGGTGGTGACGGAGCCGGTCCGGTGACCGCCCGCCGCGACGCCCGCCGCGAGGCTCGCCCGACAGACACCCGCCGCGACCCTTGCCATTATTCGGGTCCGGGCGCACACTAGGCCCGATCGTCCCGCCACGCGCATCGCCCCCGGGGAGGAAGCCATGCGGCGCCTGTGCCTCGGTGTTCTTGCCTGCGCAATCGTGTTCGTATCCCCGGTTCCTGCGGTCGCTCAACCCGTGCTTCCCAACGTCATCGGCCAGGACTACGGCCAGGCCGGCCAGATGCTCAGCAGGATGGGCTACATCGTGCGGGCGACGTACGCCGACGTGACGTCGCAGGCCCAGCACAACCGGGTGCTGGCCCAGTCGCCCGCGGGCGGACGCCGCGTGCCCCCCACGCAGACCATCGTGCTGCAGGTCGGGCGGTTCACGGCCGTGAAGGTGCCGTCGATTGTCGGACGCACGGTTGCGGACGCGGGTGTCATCCTGCCGTCAGCCGGTTTGAGGGCAAGAGTTGCCGGCCAGGTATCGACGACCGACGCGCGGAAGCACAGCCTGGTCGCGTCCCAGTCACCGGCCGCCGGCCAGATGGTGCCGCGCGGCACCGTGGTTGACTTCTCGATCTACGTCTCGACGAACGTGCTCGTGCCGAACGTCAACGGGATGAGCTTCGACAACGCCAGGCGCACGCTGGAGGCCGTCGGCCTCGGCGTGAAGGGCGGCTGCCCAGCCAGGCCAGGGCAGACGGCGATTGGCACCCGTGTGAGAGGGCAATGGCCTGACGCCGGGATGTCGGCGCCCAAGGGCACGCTCGTGGGGTTTGCGGCAATCGAGTGCACCTACAGGTAGGTCGGGAGAGCAGCGGCCGTGTCTCCACGCTGCCGCTCTTGACGAGTGCTAGAATGCAGCCGGCATATCCTCCGGAGACCGCGCCAGTCGAGAGAGACGTGGCCCCCGGTGTCGCGGACGAGCGGTCAAGGGTCTCGTTTTTTCGGGAGCGCGCCGGCCGGCAGGCCCGGCCCGGGGCGCGATTGGAGGCAACATGCGAACGAAGCGGTGGTGCATTGCGGCAGGGATGTCTGTCGTCATCTGCGGGATGATCCTGCTGGGTCCAGGTTGTGGCGGCAGCAACCCGTTCAATCCAGGCTCGTCGTTTCCGTTCTCGCAGTCTTCGATCGAGACTGCCGTGACGAACTTCGCGCGCGGCTCGACCGGCGGCGCCAGCCACGCCACGTCGCTTCCGAGCGTTGCGCAGTCACAGGCGAACAGTTCCGCGCAACCGCCAAGTCTCGCCCTTGCGGCGGATCGATTGCTGGCGTCGTACCAGTTATATGAACCGATCAGCTGGAAGACGACCTGCGCCGCCGGCGGCTACCACGAGGTCGTCGGCCATATCTCCGGCACGTTCAACGACAACGGCAATTCGTATCTCTCGCTGTCGGCCAACCAGAACATCCACGGCTACAAGTGCATCCAAAGCGGCTGGACGACCGAAGGTGATCCGTACATTTCGAACTCCGGCACCTTCACCATCTTCTCGACGCATCAGTCGATGAGCTTCACGCAGGGCGGGGGCTGGACCTCGACGAGCGATTCGTCCGGCAAGTCCGTGTCGTGCATCCACAACATCAGCATCACGTGGGACAACCTCACGGGCGGGCGGGCGCAGGGAAGCGTCACGTGCGGCCAGCCCACGACGACGTTCACGATCAGCCTGACGTTCTGACGGGACGCGGATCCTACTTCGTTCGCCAGGGCACGCCCGGGCATGCGGCAACGGGGCTGCACCCGGGCGGCGGATTCGGCGTGGCGCACGCCGGGTTCGGTACCGGGAGGCTGCCCACGTCCAGGTTGGTGCTGTTCTTGTAGAACCGGACCGTCTTCCCCAGCACGCAGGTAAGGTCGAAGCCGGGCGCGGGATCGATGGCGCAGAAGCCAATCGCGTTGTCGTGCACCTCGCCCTCCGACGTCTTCAGCAGCGCTCTTGCGAGCCGCAGGCCGCACGCCTCGGCGCCCAGCGTCTTGAACGCGGTCAGTTCAATCCGCGCTTCGGTGGAACTCATCACGTTGTTGCCGCCGTAGGTGATGTCGGAGTTCTTCGGCTTGTAGCCCCTCGTCTCCGAGACGGTCCCGTTGCGCAGGTGCGCCGCCCCGCGATGCCGCACGAGCAGTCCGTACATCTCGTTGTCCGCGATCTCGTACCTGTCGACGTACAGCTCGGCCTGTCCGGCCACCTCGACCGCGCCGACGCGGTTGAACACCGACGTCTTGATGTGCTGATCCCGGGCCGCGGTGTTGACGCGGTTCTTCCTGACGACGAGATCCGTCGCCCAGGCGACCGTGTTCTCGCCGTCCAGGTAGAGGGCGACGCCTTCGTTGCCCTCCAATGTGAGGTTCGAGAACCGGCCTTCGGCACCGCTGTGCAATTCAACGGCCGTCCCGCTCCGCACGGCGTCCGACGTCCGCCGCGTCAGGCTGACCGTCACGTTGCGCAGCGTGACGCGGCCGCCGCCCTGCAGGATCGCCGTGTCGGGCGCGCTGGAAACAGTGAGGTCCTCGATGACCAGCTCGAACCCGCCCGGGTTGCGGACCGATCCCTTCAGCGCGGCGCCCGGCCGGCCCTTCAGCGTTGTGGGCTGCGTGATCAGGAATTCCCCGGCCTGTGAGCCCGCGCCCACCTCGATCTCCACGGCGCAGAGCTTCTGCGACTCGGCGTACTTCAGGGCCCTGTCCAGCGACGTGAACGAGCGGGGCGGCTGCTCGGCTCCGCGGCCGGCGACAGCCATCCGGGTGGGCAGGCAGGCCGCGGGCTGCGCGCGCAGGACGGGCTTCTGGATCTGCCGGACCGGCGGAACCTGGCGGACCTGGCCGGCGGCCGGTCCCGAGAGGGCAATGACAACGGCCGCGACTGCTGCCGGAACGTGCTGCATCATGGAGGCCTCCCGGGCATTCCGACGAATGAGAGGACGGGGGCGGAGCGTGTCCGGCTGCACGATAGCACGGCCGGGGACGAGGGTTCGCCTGCCTATCCCGCCGTCAGCCGCTTGACCAGTTCGTCGTCGGCGGGCGGTAGCGGCATCGACGCGAGTTCCGCCCGGGGAACCCAGCGCATCTGCTGGCCCAGCACAGGTCTGGGCTCGCTCGCGAGCGTGCACCGGAAGAACCGCAGTTCGATCGTCCGATCGGGATACGCGTGGGCCGTCGCCAGGACCTCCTCGCCGACGATGACGCCGGCGTCGAGTTCCTCGCGGATCTCGCGCTCGAGGCTGGCGGCCAGGGCTTCGCCCGCGTGACACTTGCCGCCCGGGAACTCCCAGAGCCCGGCGAGATGCGTCCCCTCCAGCCGCCGCGTGAGCAGGAAGGCGCCGTCGCGTTCGATGACGGCGGCCGTCACCACGACACGCGTCGTGCCGCTCGTCATCGGTACGTCCGGCAGATGACCGTCATCGGGCACGCCTGGCAGCGCGGCTTCCGCGCGATGCACACCGTGGCGCCCAGGTCCATCAAAGCCTGGTTGAAATCGAAGACGCGCTTGCGCGGCAGCACCGCCTCGGAGACCGCCCACAGGAGCTTCTTCGTCGCGTGAGCCTTGGCGTCGCCGCGGTCGACGAACACCCGGAACAGCACACGCGCCACGTTCGTGTCCAGGATGGCCGCCCGCTGTCCGAACGCGAAACTGCGGACCGCGCCGGCTGTGTAGGGGCCGATGCCCTTGAACGACTGCAGCGTCTCCGCGTCCGACGGCAGCTCGCCGCCGAACCGCTCCACGGCCTCGCGCGCGATCGCGTGCAGACGCCTGGGGCGGATGTTGTAGCCGAGGGGGTACCAGGTCCTGACGGCATCGTCCACGGGCGTTCCGGCCAGCGCGTGGAAGGACGGGTACTTGCCAAGCCACTCGTCGTACTTCGGCAGCACCCGATCGACCTGCGTCTGCTGCAGCATCACCTCGGACACCAGGATGCGGTACGGGTCGGTGGTCCGGCGCCAGGGCAGATCCCGGCCGTGCCGCCCGTACCAGCCGAGCAGTCTTCGCCTGAACGCCTGACGGAGGCCGGTTTCCGGCAGCCGGGGCGCCCGGCCGCGCGAGCTGGAAGGCGTTTGCTTGGGCATATGTTCCAAGACACTTATAATCCAAGCGGCATGAAGATCTACACCAGAACCGGCGACACAGGGACGACCAGCCTGTTCGGGGGGACCCGCATCGCAAAGTCGGACCCGCGCGTGGACGCGTACGGCGAGGTCGACGAAGCCAATGCCGTTCTCGGGGCGGCCCGGGCGGCGGGGCTGGATCACGATCTGGACGAGATGATCGTCCAGGTCCAGCGCGACCTGTTCGCGCTGGGATCGCGGCTGGCCGACCCGGCCGAACAGATTGGCAGCCGGGTCGAGAAGGCGTCTCTTGGTGCCGCTGACGTCGCACGGATCGAAGGCTGGATCGACGCGCTCGAATCCGCCCTGCCGCCCCTGCGCCGTTTCGTCCTGCCGGGCGGATCGTCGGCCGGCGCCGCGCTGCACCTGGCCCGCACGGTGTTCCGGCGGGCGGAGCGGCGGATGGTCGCGCTCGGCGTGGTCGAACCGGTCCTGCTCGCGTACGCCAACCGGCTCTCCGATTTCCTGTTCGTGCTCGCCCGCGCGGTGAACCACCGCGCCGGCGTTCGCGAGGTGGAGTGGTGAACATTGCCGAGGCGTACGCCGTCTGTGAGCGCCTCGCCCGATCGCACTACGAGAACTTCCCCGTGGCATCGCGGCTGCTCCCGCGCCGGATGCGCCCCGCCATTTCCGCCATCTACGCCTTCGCCCGCGTGGCCGACGACTTCGCCGACGAGGGCGCCGCCCGCCGTTCCGACAGGATCGCGCGGCTCGATCACTGGCACGCCCGGCTCCACGCCAGTCTCGTGCCCGGCGGATCGGGCCGGATCACGGGAACGGTCCCGCTGTCGAATGTGACGCCAGGCACCGACGAAGCGCGGGCCATCTTCATGGCGTTGTCGCATACGATTCGCGCCTACGCCCTGCCTGTCAGCCTGTTCGACGACCTCCTGAGCGCGTTCAGACAGGACGTGACGACGAACCGCTACGAGACCTGGGGCGACCTGCTGGACTACTGCCAGCGCTCGGCAAACCCCGTGGGCCGGCTCGTGCTTCGCGTGGCTGGCTACACGGACGACGGTCTCGACGCCGCGTCGGACGCGCTTTGTACCGCGTTGCAGCTCACGAACTTCTGGCAGGACCTCGAACGCGACTGGCACATCGGCCGGCTGTACGTGCCGGTGGAGGACCTGCGGGCCGGCGGCGTCGATCCCGACGATCTTGACCGGCGGCGGTTTGCCCCGGGCTGGCCGCGCGTGCTGTCGGTGATGGCCGCCCGTACCCGGGACCTCTTCGACGAAGGCAGGCCCGTCTGCGACGGCGTCACGGGCCGCCTGCGTTACGAGTTGCGCCTGACGTGGCTCGGTGGGCGCCGCATCCTGGATGCGCTCGAGGGATCGGGCTTTGATGTCTTCGCCTACCGTCCGAAACTCCGCCGATCGGATGCGCCGGCCCTGCTATGGGGCGCCCTCACATGGAAGCGCGCGCCAGGCGGGCGCGCGGTCCGGCCATGACGACCCGCGACACGAACTTCTACTATTCGTTTCTCGTGCTGCCGGTCCGGCAGCGGCGCGCCATCGTGGCCGTCTGGGATTTCTTCCGCGCTGTCGACGACACCGTTGACGAGAAGGCGAGCGGACCCGATTCCGGCGCGGCCCGGGCGGCGGCGGCGGCCGAGCTGGCCGCGTGGCGGGCGGCGCTGGATGCGAGCTACCGGGGAATCCCCACCGGCAACCCGGTCGCGGACCGGCTGACACCGCACATCAAGGCGTTCCGGCTCCCGCGCGCCCAGTTCGACGACGTCATCGACGGCGTTGAGATGGACCTCGGCGATCGCCGGTTCGCCACGTTCGACGATCTTCGCGCGTACTGCCTCCGGGTGGCTTCTGCCGTCGGCCTCATCTGCATCGAGATCTTCGGCTGCCGCGATCCGCGCAGCCGGGAATTCGCCATCCAGCTTGGCATCGCGCTCCAGCTCACCAACATCCTGAGGGACGTGGGCAAAGACCTCGCCGTCGGCCGGCTCTATCTCCCGCTCGAGGATCTCGCGCGGTTCTCGGTGACCGAGGCGGCGCTCGGCGCAGGCGAGGTGACCGGCCCGGTGAGACAGTTGCTGGCATTCGAAGCCGGTCGGGCGCGTGAGCACTATCGCCTCGCAGCGGCGGCCCTGCCCGCGGGAGACGCGCGCCGGCTCGTGGCCGCGCGGATCATGGGCGCGATCTACCTGGACCTGCTCGATCGGATCGAGCGCAGCGGCTTTGCCGTATTCGGGCCCCTCGTCAGGGTGCCCCGCCCGCGCAAGATCCGGATCGCCGCAATCACGTGGCTCCGCGCCCTGGCGGGAGCCTGATGCGCACGGCTGACGTCATCGTCATCGGGGGCGGCGTGGCCGGCCTGAGCGCGGCGGCGGCGCTCGCCGAGCGGGGCGCCCGCGTCACGCTTGTCGAGGCGCGGCCAGGCCTGGGCGGGCGCGCGTCCTCGTACCTCGATCCCGCCACGCGGGAACCCGTCGACAACGGTCAGCACGTGCTGCTCGGCTGCTACCGCGAGACGTTCGCGTTCCTGCGCCGCATCGGCGCCGGCGATGCGGTAGGGGTGCAGCCCTCGCTCGAAGTGCCGTTCGTGGACCCTGACGGACGGCCCTCAACACTGAAGTGCCCGGCGCTGCCCGCTCCACTGCACCTCCTCGCCGGCGTGCTGGGATGGAACGCGCTGTCGTGGCGCGATCGCCTGTCTGTGCTCGGCATGGGGCCGGCGATCCTCCATGCGCGCCGCGACCGGCTTCGGACTCGGCTCGGGGACGGGGCTCGGGACGGCGAGATCGGGCCAGGGGGTCGTCCTCCCGCCGTCGAGACGGTGGAGCAGTGGCTGATGCGGCACGGCCAGACGCCCAGGCTGCGGGAGATGCTCTGGGAGCCGCTCGCCCTCGCGGCGCTCAACCAGCCTGCGAACGAAGCCGCCGCGCCGGCGTTCGCGCGCGTCCTGGCCGAGATGTTCGGAACCGATCCGCTCGCGTCTTCACTCGCGCTGTCGACCCTGCCGCTGGACGAGACGTTCGGATCGCCGGCCCGCCGGTTCATCGAGAGCCGCGGCGGCACGGTTCTCACCAATGCAGTCGCGCGCGTGGTCGTGAGCGACCGGCGGGTGACCGGCATCCGTCTGCGCGGCAGCGAAGAAGTGGCGGCGCCGTGCGTCGTGTCCGCCGTGCCGTGGCACGCGGTGCGGGGCCTGTTCGACGAGCTGCCGACGGCGCTGACACCGGTGTTCCTGCATGCGCACCGGATGCGCGCGTGCCCGATCGTGACGGTGAACTTCTGGCTCGACCATCCGGTTCTCGCCGCGCCGTTCGTCGGTCTGCCGGGCCGCCGGATGCAGTGGGTGTTCGAGAAGCGGCGCATCCTCGGCGACCGGGCCACGCACTTGTCCCTCGTGTCGAGCGGCGCGTCGGACCTCGTGCCGCGATCGAATGACGACATCGCCGCGTTCGCGATTTCCGACCTGCGCACCGCCGTGCCGTCCGCCCGCGGCACGGTCATTCGCCGCGTGACCGTGGTGCGCGAACGGCTGGCGACGTTCTCGCTGGCGCCCGGGGAGCCGCCACGGCCCGCCGCGCGGACCGAGCTGCAGGGCTTCGTCCTGGCCGGTGATTGGACCGATACCGGATTGCCGGGTACCATTGAAAGCGCCGCACTAAGCGGCCACAGAGCAGCTACATTGGGGACGGGTTAGTTTTCCACAGGCCGGACTCGTTTACCGGCCTGTGGAAAACTAACCCGTCCCCAACGTCAGCGCCCACTATGAATTCAATCATCGTTCACTACCAGGAAATCGCGCTGAAGGGACGGAACCGGCCGTACTTCATTGCCCGGCTTGCCCGGAACCTCCGCCGGCTCACCTCGGGTACCGGCGTTGCCGACGTGCGCACGCTGATGGGCCGCATCGAGCTGGTGCTCGAGCCGGGCGCCGACTTCGACCGCGTCAAGTCGCGACTCGAGCACGTCTTCGGCGTCGCCAACTTCTCCAAGGCCGGGCGCATCCGCCTCGACTTCGAGGATCTCTGCCGGTCAATCGTCACGGACCTCTCGGACCACGCACCGGTGACGTTCCGGGTGAACGCCAAGCGCGCCGACAAACGGTTCCCGATGACGTCGCCCGAAATCGAGCGCGAGATCGGCGCGCGCATCGTCGGCGCGCACGGGTGGAAGGTCCAGCTCGATCACCCCGAGCTGGCGGTGAACGTCGAACTGCTGTCGAACCAGGCATTCTACTCGTTCGGCAAGCACCGGGGGGCGGGGGGCATGCCGACCGGGGTCAGCGGGCGCGTGGCCTGCCTGCTCTCGGGCGGGATCGACTCCCCGGTGGCTGCCTGGCGCCTGATGAAGCGCGGCTGCTCGGTGGTGCCCGTGCACTTCCACAGCCATCCGTTCGTGACGCGGGCGTCGCAGGAGAAGGTGCGGGAGATCGCCGAACTGCTCGCGCGGTACCAGATGAAGACCACGCTGAAGATGGTGCCCTTCGGCGAACTGCAGCGTCAGATCGTCCTGGCGGTGCCGCCGCCGCTGCGGGTGGTGATCTACCGGCGGATGATGCTGCGGATTGCCGAGAAACTGGCCCACCAGACGCGCGCGAAGGCCCTGGTCACCGGCGAGGTGATCGGCCAGGTCGCTTCCCAGACGCTGGAGAACCTGACCGTGATCGCGGGCGCGACGACGATGCCGATCCTCCGGCCGCTCGTCGGGATGGACAAGGAAGAGATCATCGCCGAGGCCCAGCGGATTGGCACGTTCGAGATCTCCATCATCCCGGACCAGGACTGCTGCCAGCTCTTCACGCCCCGCAACCCCGAGACGCACGCCAGAGCCTGGCAGGTTGCGGCCGCCGAATCGGGCCTGGCCGTCGACGAGATGGTCGCCTCGGCCGTGGCGGCAACGGTGACCGAGGTCTTCGAGTTCCCGGCGCGCGAAGCCGGGGAAAGCGCTGAACTAGAATAGGGGGCTGGGGCCGCCGGTGCAGGCGCGGGCCATCCTCCTGGCAGGTGATGACATGGTGTGTGAATCCGTCGAACAGATCGTGAACGCGGTGAAGCCGGCCGTGACCGTGACCGGCAGCACGATGGTGGTGTCGGGCGACCTGCCCGCCGAGGCGATCGACCGGCTGGCGTGGACGGCGGCGTTCGGCGCGACCGCCGAAATCAAGGGGACCGCCCGCTGGATCATCCGGGGCGTCGGCGCCAGCAAGGGCGTCGTGCCCGCGTCCATCCAGGACCTGTACCTCGCGATCGGGCGCGGCGAGGCCCGGGGCTTCACCGTGCCGGCCATGAACCTGCGGGCGATGACGTACGACACGGCGCGCGCGGTGTTCCGCGCGGCCCTGGCCCTCAAGGCCGGCGCCTTCATCATCGAGATCGCCCGCTCGGAGATCGGCTACACCGAGCAGCGCCCGCACGAGTACTCGGCCATCCTCACGGCGGCCGCCCTGCGGGAGGGGTTCCACGCCCCGATCTTCATCCAGGGCGATCACGTCCAGGTGAACGCGAAGAAGTTCGCGAGCCCGGACCGCGACAAGGAGATGAAGATCCTGCGCGACCTGATTGCCGAGGAGATCGCGGCCGGGTTCTACAACATCGACATCGACACCTCGACGCTCGTCGATCTCGACAAGCCGACGCTCGACGAGCAGCAGCACGTCAACTGCGAGATGGCGGCGGCGTTCACGAAGCACGTCCGCAGCCTCGAGCCGAAGGGCGTGACGATTTCGGTCGGCGGCGAGATCGGCGAGGTGGGCGGCAAGAACTCGGACGTCCACGAGTTGCGCGCGTTCATGGCCGGCTACAACAAGATGCGGGGGGCGCTCACCGGCATCAGCAAGATCAGCATCCAGACCGGCACGGCGCACGGCGGCTTCGTCGGTCCGGATGGCAAGGTCCGGATGGACGTGAAGATCGACCTCGTCACGCTGAAGGAACTGTCGGAGCTGGCCCGCAAGGAATTCGGGATGGCGGGTGCCGTGCAGCACGGCGCGTCCACGCTGCCTCCCGATGCGTTCCACGCGTTCCCGGACGCCGGGGCGTGCGAAGTGCACCTCGCGACCGACTTCCAGAACATGGTGTACGAGCACCCGAAACTGCCCGCCGCGCTCAAGGCCGAGATGTACGCGTGGCTGCACGAGCACGCGCAGGAAGAGCGGAAGCCGAAGGACACCGAGGAGCAGTTCCTCTACAAGGCCCGCAAGAAGGCAATCGGGCCGTTCAAGAAGCAGCTGTGGAGCCTGCCCGAGGACGTGCGCGCGGCGATCCGCGCGTCGCTCGAGGAGCGGTTCACGTTCCTGATGAAGCAGTTGCGGGTGGACGGGACGGCCGGCGTCGTGAAGACGTTCGTCACGCCGGCGGTGATCGCGCCGGATCGCGACGCGGAGATCAAGGCCGCCGCCGGCATCATCACGGCGACGGAGCGAAAGGCCGAAGGCCTGGCGGACTAGTCACTTCGCCGGCGACATGACGAACCGGCAAGACCGTTCGGGACCAAACGTGCCGAGTCCCCTGTAGGCGCCGTTGTACATGCCGGCCACCACGTGCACTGGCCAGGCTGCCGGAATGCCCTTGAAGTTAACCACCCCGTCGACGTGCGTCACCGCCTCATCGTCGCGGCTGAAGACCAGCGCCGTGAATCCCTCCCCGCCGTTGCCCCACGTAAACGCGCGCCGGTAGGTGTCGTTTTCGATCTGGGCGCCGGACTCCACCAGTTTCGCTCCGCCCGGGCATGTCATGGAGATGTCCCTGCGGCCCAGAATCGACGCCGGGCCAGAACCCGATCTGACCGGCGGCAGCGAGGCGGCGTCCAGCAGCAGGGCGCCGCGAGTGATCTGCGCGATGCGCCGATTGGCCAGGCAGACCACCGCCGAGTTCAGGAACCGCCTGGGCCCTTCTTCCGCGGACGTCTTCGCGCCCCACTCAGCCACCAGTGCCGAGGCGCCCTCCCTGTCGGCCGACCGGATGACCCCGGAGTACCAGAGGATCATCTGGCGGATGTCGCCGTCGCTCGTTCCGGTGGTCTTCGAAAAGCGGGCACCCAGTTCCGGCGACGCCCCGGCCGCTGCACCTTCCTTCATCACGCGCGGCAAACTCATGTCCGCACGCACCCACGTCCGGTAAGCCTGGACCAGATCGGCGCCGCAGCCGGCGATGAGATCGGCGGACAGGCTGTCCGGCGTGGCCCTGGCCAGCGGCACCGACGTCCACTTTGGCTTCGGGTCGGTTGGCGGCGGCAGGCCGGGACTCACCACGGGATGCAGGGCCCTGCGCCACGAGATACAGGCCAGGAACCGGTGGCGCTCGGGGTTACTGGACGCGCCGGCGGACAGTTCGCTTTCGTAGAACGCCAGGTCGCCCGCGGTACTGGCGGGGCGGCTCCGCGCGATCCGGTCCGCGTCCTGGAGCAGGATCTGGCGTGCCTCATTCTCGTCGGTTGACCGGCGCGCCTGAGCACTGCCGGGTGCCGGGGCTGGAGCGGGGGCATACGACGTGCTCAGCCTCATGTGCTCGCTGGCAAGCCGGGCGTAGTACGCCCGTGTCTCCGGCACGCATGCGCGCAGCAAATCGGCAACGTGAACGTCGTGCGGCGCGTCGTACCGAGGAAGGGGCTCGCTCTCCGGCGCCGTCGCCGGGCCCACGCCCGCCAGCGCTGCGTCGAGCGCGAGTTTCGTCGCGATGCCAGGATCGGCGAGCGCGATCGGCTCGACGGCCCCCGGCGCCGCCTGCTGCGGCGCCGGTGAGGGATTCTGAGCCGGCAGCGGGGAGGACCCCAGCATCCACGCAACCACGGCGACGACGATCGGGCGCACGCGCGGCGTCACCTCGGCGCTCCGGGGATATTGTGCTCGCACGCCACCCGCGGATCGGCGCCGAGGTAGGGCCCCGCGCGGAACATCATCTCGTAGTAGCCGTCCCGGTAGGCATCGCAGGACGCCAGCCAGGCGACCAGGCGGTCGCCCGAGCGCGCGATGCCGAACCCGCGAAGGACCTCCCGCGGACCGACGATGTAGTCCCAGCTGTTCCAGAGCACGGGCGTGAACCCGAGGTTCGGCGGGAGGGTCTTGTGATTCCAGTTGCGATGCGTTCCCGACCCCACGATGCCCGGCACGTTGAACATCGTCGGCCAGCCTGTGGATGACACTTCGGCGACCACCAGTTGCGTGGTCGGACAGTTGTTGGTCAGTACGAAGTCGTGGGAGGCGTTGCCGTATTCGTCGACCCGGAAATTCTCGAGCTTGAGTGTCATGCACCGCGTGCCGGTGTTGGTGCGCACCTCCAGCGTGGGCGGCACAGGGCGGGGCTTTACGGGCTTGGGCGGCGTCGCCGGCTGGCCCGCGACGGGAATGGCGCCGTCCAGTACTTCATCGAGCGCGGCGGACGTCGCGTTGCCTTCGGGCTCGCGCGGCGTCAGCGGCCTCGACGCCGGAGCCGGTGTCGCGGGCGGCGCCTTGGGCGGGGGTGCCGGCGCCGGCGGTGCGGTGACTCGCTTGCCGGTGGAGGGAACGAGCGCCGTCCCTTCGATCTCCCGGATCCGGTAGCGGGCCAGGCAGTTCTGGGCGGCGCCTTTCTCCCGCAGGCGCTCCTGGATGTACTGCTCGACCTGCCCCCGCGTGTCCATGCCGCGCAGCTTCCTGAACGCCGCCAGGATACTGTCGTTCGCGTCCCAGTCGACAAAGTTGCCCAGCACCGGGTTCCGATAGACCGAGAGGTAGGCGGAGATCTGCGCGTTGAACTCGGCGTGGCAGGCACGAATGGAGGCGCGAGCCACCGCGGACGGGAAGATCTGCTGCCCCTGGGAGCATGACAGCGCGTCGACGATCAGATCTTCGGTGATCGCCGAGGGCCAATAGTGAGCAATCGCCGCGCAGCCCGGCACATAGCCGGCATCGAACTTCGCCTCTGGCCCCTGCACCACCTGGGCGAGCGAGGCAGCCGGCCACGCAAGAACGCAGCACGTCGCACACAACGACAGTACCGTTCCACGGCAGGTCATCGCGAGCCGGGCCGCCTCGGCGGCGAACAGACGCGCCGCGCCGGATGTGTTCATTGTTCTCCTCCCTTTCCTCGCACGCGACACAGGATCACTTCGCCGGCGACATGACGAACGGGCACGCGCGCCCGGGGCCGAACGCGCCGAGTCCCCTGTAGGCGCCGTTGTACATGCCGGCCACTACGTGCACCGGCCAGGCCGCCGGAAGGCCCTTGAAGTCAACCACCCCGTCGACGTGCAACACCACCTCATCGTCGCGGCTGAAGACCAGCGCCGTGAATCCCTCCCCGCCGTTGCCCCACGTAAACGGGTGCCGGGAGGCGTCGTTCTCAATGACGGCGCCGGGCTCGTTGAGGTTCGTCCCGTTTGCGCAGGTCAGGGAGATGCTCCAGCGCCCGAGGATCTGTGCTGGACGCGAGCCCGTACGCGCCGGCGATTGCGCGGCGGTGTTCACCACCAGCGCACCCCGATCCAACTGCGCCACCCTGCGGTTGGCAAGGCAGGCGCTCACGAGACTCGAGAAGCGCTCGGGTCCCGCATCCGGAGAGACGCTCGCCTTCCACGCGAGCCCCATCGATGCCGCGCTCTCCTTGTCCAACGTCCTGATGATCCCGGCTATCCACAAGATCAGCTGGCGCGCGTCGCCATCGCTCGTCCCCGTCGTCTTCGAAAAGCGGGCGAGATCCTGTTCGGCCGCCCCGGCCTTCGCACCCTGGTCCCGCATCCACGGCAAAGTCGCGTTGACCTTCGCAAACGCCCGGTAGAGATTGACCAGGTCTGAGCGGCATCCGGCCACGAGATCGGCCGACAGCATGTCCGGTGTGGCCTTGGCCAGCGGCACGACCGTCCACGACGGCTTCGGATCGGCAGGGGGCGGCAGGCCGGGGCTGACGACCGGGTGCTGGGCCCGGCGCCACGAGATGCAGGCCAGGAACCGGTGGCGCTCGGCGGTACTGGACGTGCCGGCGGACAGTTCGTTTTCGTAGAACGCCAGATCGCCCACGGCACTGAAGGGCCGGGTCTGCGCGGTCCGGCCCGCATCCTGGAGCAGGATCTGGCGTGCCTCATTCTCGTCGGTCGACCGGCGCGCCTGCGCACGGCCCGGTGCCGGGGCTGGAGCGGGGGCATACGACGTGCTCAGCCTCATGTGCTCGCGCACCAGCCGGGCGTAGTACGCCCGCGTCTCAGGCACGCACGCGCGCAGCAGGTCGGCGACTTTCACGTCCTGCGACGCGTCGTACCGGGGAAGGGGCTCGCTCTCCGGTGCCGTCGCCGGGCCCACGCCCGCGAGCGCAGCGTCGAGCGCGAGTTTGGTTGCGGCTCCCGGATTGGCCAGGGCGATCGGCTCTGATCCCATCTGGATCTGAGCCGTCAGCGCGATGGACGCCAGCGCCCATGCGACGGCGGCCCCGGAGAACAGACGCATCCGTGTGGTCATCTGGGGGCTCCCGGCATGTTGTGCACGCAGGCCACCCGCGGATCGACGCCGAGATACGGGCCGGCGCGGAACATCATCTCGAAGTACCCGTCCTTGTAGGCCTCGCACGACGCCAGCCAGGCGACGAAGCGCTCGCCTGAGTGCGCGATGTCGGATCCGCGCAGGGCTTCACCCGGCCCGACGATGTAGTGCCAGATGTTCCAGAACTCCGGTCTGAACCCGAGGTTCGGGGGAAGGTCCTTGTGGTTCCAGAGGGGAAATGGCCCCGGGCCCTGCCAGATGATGCCCGGCACGCTGAACATGGTCGGGGAGCCGGTGGACGACACTTCCGCCACCACCATCTGCCAGGTCGGGCAGCCGTTGGTCAGCACCCAATCCTGCGACGCGTTGCCGTACTCATCAACGCGGAAGTTTTCGAGCTTCAGTTTCATGCACCGCGTGCCGGTGTTGGTGAGCACCTCGAGGCTGGGCGGCACCGGCTTCGGCTTGACCGGCTTGGGCGGCGTCGCCGGCTGACCCGCGACCGGAATGGCGCCGTCGAGGATCTCGTCGAGCGCCGCGCCTGCCGCGGCCCCCTCGGGTTCGCGTGCCTTCAGCGTGGCAGAAGCCGGGGCGGGCGGCGGTGCGGAGGGAACCGGCGGCGGCGGTGACGCCGGGCGCGGGGCCGAGGGCGCGGAGCCTGCCGTGCGGTCGAGCAGGGCCAGCTCGGCTCTGGCCATGCAGAGGTAGAACGGCCAGTTGGCCGTGTCCATGTCGGACGTGTGCGCCCGGAAGTATTCGAACTGGGGAATGAAGTTCGTCAACAGGAACTGGCGCGTGTCTTCCACTCCCAGCTCCGCCTTCCTCCCGCCCGAGAGGAACCAGCGGTCCCGCTTGGCCAGTTCGTAGTACTTCCTGGCTGTGGCGGGGTCGTACTGAAGCGGCAGACTCCAGCCGCCAGGCCTCCAGAACGAGTTCCTCAGTGCTTCGGCCTGCTGCCGGGCGGCCTCGCACGAGGCCACCGTCTTGTCGCCGCCGATAACCGAGGCGACAACGAACGTCTGCGGCGCGTTCTGCCCGGACTGCGCGGCCACCAGCCCGGCACACGCCAGCCAGCCGATGACGACCCACAGCAGTGCCGGGCGCCGGCCCTTCTTCACCATGCACGGCTCCTGGAACGGAATATCCTCCCGTTAGGACGCCGGTGCGTGTGCTTTGGTGCCCGGCTACCGCTTCTTCAGCAGTTCAGACCCGGTGATGCGGGTTCCGCAGACCGTCGCGTCGTAGGTGACGCGCACGCCGCCCGTCTCCTGGACGGCCGTTCCCGCGACCGAGAACGTGCACGGTGCGCCATTGCCGGTGACCGTGCCGTTGCCGCCCCAGACGGCCGTCAGGCCGTTCAGCGTGACCGATGCGTTGCCCGACAGCACCTGCCCGCCGCCGCAGTTGGCCGAGAAGGTCCCCGTCGCGCTCACGAGCGTCAGCGTCGTGATGCCCCACTTGAAGTTGCCGCAGGACGCGGGCGCGAACACCAGCGTGTCCGGCAGGGGTTCGGACGACAGCGACGCCCACGTGCCGGACGACAGCGAGCTGATCGTGGCCGCCCCGATGTTGGTGGACGTCGGGGACGTGCCGGTCGTCGAGGACGTTGCCTGGCATCCCGCGGCCAGCAGCGCAGCGGCCACCACGAGGGCAGCCAGGGTCCATTTCTTCATCGGCGGTCTCCTGTCGTTCTGCGTCCTATCCAAGTTCCGTGCCCGCGCCGGCGGCAACGCCGGGCCAGCCAATGCACACAAATACCCGTCTTCCGGGCGTATCGGCGCGGGCAGCCGGGGACCTTAGCGACGATTTCGTCAGCCTCCGAACGAAAATCCGGTCCCCCGAACCGATGCCATATAATCGGGACATGTCCATCCTGAAAGTGGCGCGGATGGGGCATCCCGTCTTGCGGACCAAGGCGAAGCCGGTGCCCCAATCGGAGATCGGCAGCACCGCCGTTCAGTCGTTGATCGACAGCATGATGGCCACCATGCTCGAGTACCACGGTGTCGGGCTGGCGGCGCCCCAGGTTCACGAGGGCGTGCGGCTGTTCGTCGCCCAGTTGGTGACCGACCACGACGACGACGAGAGCGAACCCGAGAACCGGGAGGCCGGCCAGGTCGGGGGTGTGGCCGACCGCAAGCCCGAGCCGAAACTGATCGCGCTCATCAATCCCGAGATTGCCCCCGTTGGCCGCCATACGACCGAGGACTGGGAAGGGTGCCTGAGCATCCCGGACCTGCGGGGGCTCGTGCCCCGCTACCGGGACCTCCGGGTCCGCGCGTTCGACCGGACGGGCGCCCGGGTCGAGATCGAGGCGACAGGATACATGGCGCGCGTGCTCCAGCACGAATTCGATCACCTGGACGGCGTGCTGTTCCTGGACCGGATGAAGACCTTCCAGAGCCTGAGTTTCATCGACGAGTACGCGAGGTACCACGCGGGGTGATTGCCACCGCGCCGCCGCTCGTGACGCTCCGGTCGGCGCCGGCGGCGCCGTTCGACGGCGCGATTGCCGCCGCGCGCACGTGCTACGCGCCGCGCGTGATCGGCGTGGGCGAGGTGACCGACTCGCAGCGCGCCACGATCGGGGCGCTGACGTTCGACGCGGGCCACCACACGGTCTACCAGCACGCCCACTTCGAATTCGGCCTCGAGAACGTCTCGCGGCAGTTCGTGTGGAGCGTCCTCCACGCCTACCCGTTCTACAACTCGGAGCAGTCGAGCCAGCGCTACGTGAGGCTGGACGAGCCGCGCGCCTTCGTCCCGCCGCTCGGCGGCGAGGCACGGGACGTCTACGAACGGGCGGTGCTCCGGGCGTGGGATGACTATGCCCGCCTGTCCGCGCTGCTGAAGGACGCGGCGTTCGCCGTGCTGAAGGACCTGCGCTACCTCACCCCGCGCGCGTCGGCCGACCGCCTCGCGCGCGTCGAGCGTGAGGCGGTCCGGAAGGCGATCGAGGTCGCGCGCTACGTGATTCCCGTTGCGGCGTTCACCTCGATGGTGCACACCGTGTCCGGGCTGACGCTGCACCGGCTGCGCCGCATGATGAACGTGGGCGACACGCCCCACGAAGCGCGACTCGTGATCGGCGCCATGGTCGACCTGGTGCGGCAGCACGACCCGCAGTTCTTCGATCGCGTCGGCCCTGAGCCGCTCGCGGAGGACGATGCGCCGGAGGCCGCGTTCCCGGGACCGGCGGACGGCGCCGACGGATTCGCCCGGGAGTTCGACGCGGCGCTCGACGGCCACATCTCGAAGCTCGTGGACTGGTCGCGATCGGCCGAAGCGCTGGTGGCCAGGGCCGTCCGCGCCACCGCCGGCGCCGAGGCGGCCGCGATGAGCGACGACGACGCCATCGCGCGCGTCATGGATCCCGCGCGCAACCGGTACCGGCTCGACACGCTCGATGTCTCGTACCATTCGCCGCTGATGCGCGCGCTGCAGCACCCGTCGTACACGTTCGCAAAGCGGATCAGCCACGCCGCCGACTCGCAGAACCAGCGGCACCGCATGGTGCCGGCGTCCCGCCCGATGCTGACCTTTGCGGCCACCCGCGAGCCGGACTTCGTCACGCCGCGGCTGCTGGCCGGCCATCCCGAGGCGCGCGCCGTCTTCGCGGACTCGATGCGAGCCGCGTGGGCGGCCAAGAACCGCCTGCTGGCCCTTGGCGTGCCGGTGGAGTTCGCGGCCTACGTGCTGCCCAACGCGGCGGCTGTCCGGCTGATCGAGTCGGGCCCCCTGATCTCGCTGGTCCACAAATGGACGCAGCGCACGTGCTTCAACGCCCAGGAGGAGATCTACGACGCGTCGATGGACGAACTCGCGCAGGTGCGGGCGGTCCACCCGGCGCTGGCCAGGCACATCGGCCCGCCCTGCGTCGTCAGGAACGGGCTCGTCTCGCCACGATGCACCGAGGGGTCGCACTTCTGCGGCGTTCCGGTCTGGCGCGACTTTCCCAACGTCGAGCGCCGCTTGTGAAGTCCAGACCCCTGCTGATCGTCTTCGTCACCGTCTTCATCGACCTGCTCGGCTTCGGGATCATCATCCCGCTGTTGCCGTTCTACGCCCAGAGCTTCGGCGCCGGCGCCGTCGTCATCGGCTACCTGGCGATGTCCTTCTCGCTGATGCAGTTCGTGTTTGCGCCCATCTGGGGGCGATGGTCGGACCGGATCGGCCGCCGGCCCATCATCCTGATGGGGCTGTTCGGATCGTTCGTGTCCTATCTCGTGTTCGGCCTGGCGACGTCGCTCCCGCTGCTCTTCGCCGCCCGGATCTTCGCGGGCATCGCCGGCGCGAACATCCCGACGGCCCAGGCGGTCGTGGCGGACATCACCACGCCCGAGACACGCGCGAAGGGCATGGGCCTGATCGGCGCGGCGTTCGGGCTCGGCTTCATCTTCGGGCCCGCCATCGGCGGCTTCTTCAGCCAGTGGGGCTACGGCACGGCGTCGTTCTTTGCGTCCGGCCTGTCGCTCGTCAATCTCGTGGCGGCGTGGTTCCTGCTGCCCGAAACCCTGAAGCCGGAGTTCAGGAACGTCGTGCGCATGGGCCGGCTGGACGCGTTCCGCAAGGCCATCACCCGCCCGCACCTGCCGCTGCTCCTGCTCGTAAGCTTCCTGGTCGTCACCGCGTTCGCCGGGTACGAGACCACGTTCGCCCTGCTCACGCAGCGGGTGTTCGGCTTCGACTCGCGCACCATCGGCTACCAGTTCGCCTTCGTGGGGATCATCCTGGTGATCGTGCAGGGCATGCTGGTCGGCCGGGTGGTGAAGTTCGTCGGCGAGCACCACATCGTCCCGGTCTCGCTCGCGATCCTCGCGATGGGGTTGCTCCTGATTCCCGAGTCGCGGACCGTGGCCGTGCTCATGGTGTCGCAGGCGGTGCTGGCGATCGGCATGGGGTTCAACAACCCGTCGCTGACGTCCCTCATCTCGCGGCTCTCCGCCGCCGAGGACCAGGGCGGCATCCTGGGCCTGGCGCAGTCGCTTGGGAGCCTGGCGCGGGTGATCGGGCCCCTCTGGGGCGGCTACGCGTTCCAGTACCTCGGCCAGAACGTGCCGTACCGCATCGGTGCGGCGGTGATCGCGGCGGCCAGCCTGATCAGCGTCGTGTCGCTGTGGCGCAACAAGACGGACCGCGGCGATCCCGCTCAGGCCGCCGGATCCCTTCGCGGGGGACACTGATGGCATTCCGGTTCCATTGCCCCGTCGAGGTGCGCTTCCGCGACTGCGACCCGATGGGTCACGTCAACAACGCCGTGTACCTCACGTACCTCGAAGTCGCCCGGTTCGCGTACTGGGGGGAGGTGGGCGGCGGCCGCTGGTGGGGCGACGTCGGGTTCATCGTCGCGAGAGTCGAGATCGACTACACGTCGCCGGTCAAGCAGGGTGACGTGGTGGACGTCCGCCTTGGCGTGACGTCGTTCGGCCGGACGAGCTTCGTCTTCGAGTACGAACTTGTCGACCAGGCGGGCGGCCTCGTCGCCACCGCCCGATCGGTGCAGGTGATGTACGATTACTCGACGAGCCGGCCCGTGCCAGTGCTGGAGGAGTTCAAGCAGCGCGTGCTGGCGTACGAGGGAGCGGCCTCATGAATCCGGTGCTGATCTTCGGCAAGGACACGTGACCGTACACGTCCGCCGCCCGTGAGGACGTCGAAAGGCGGCACGTTCCGTTCGAGTACATCAGCGTCACCAGGAACCGCGCGGGCCTGGAGAGGATGCTGGCGTTCAGCAAGGGCCGGCGTGACGTCCCCGTGATCGTCGAGGACGGGCGCGTGACAATCGGGTTCGGCGGCAGTTGAGGCGTCTAGCGGCCGCCGTGCGCGGCCCACGGAAGACACGCGATGATTACCCTCTCAGGCGTCACCAAGTCCTACCCGGGAAAGCGCAACGTCGTCGCTCTCGATGCCATCGACCTGCACGTCGACCGCGGCGAGATGGTCTCGATCGTGGGCCCGTCCGGGTCCGGTAAGTCCACGCTGCTCGACCTGGTGGGCGCCCTGGACAAGCCGACGTCCGGCACCATCACGCTCGACGGCCAGGTCCTGGGGGGGCTGGACGATGACGGCCTGACGAGGGTGCGCCGGGACAAGATCGGGTTCATCTTCCAGTTCTTCAACCTGCTGCCCACGCTGAGCGCCATCGAGAACGTGGCCCTGCCGCTGCACCTGCGAGGCTGGAGCCGGCGGAAGGCGCAGGCGCGCGCCAGCGAACTGCTCGACCTCGTGCAGCTCGGCCAGCGGACCGACCACGTGCCCGAGGAGATGTCCGGCGGAGAACGCCAGCGCGTGGCCATCGCCCGGGCGCTGGTGAACGCGCCGCCCGTGCTGCTGGCGGACGAACCGACCGGGAATCTCGACTCGGCGACTGGCATCGCGATTCTCGGGCTGCTCCGGGACATCCACGAACGCCTCCACGCGACCATCCTGCTCGTGACGCACGATCAGCAGGTCGCGGCCAGCTGCATCCGGACCGTCGCGCTGCGTGACGGCCGCATCGTCTCCGACGTACGCCGATGATGCTCCTCAAGCTCATCACGTGGCCCTACGTGTGGCGGCACAAGGTCAGAACCGTCCTGACCCTGTTCGGCATCGTGCTGGGCGTGTCGGTCTTCGTCGGCATGCACACGGCCAACGAGTCGGTCCTGGCGGCCTTCCGGAAGACGATCGACAGGATTGCCGGCAAGACCGAACTGCAGGTGTCGGCCGGGGAGGGCGGCTTTCCCGAGGAGGTGCTGGAACGCGTGCAGGCCCTGCCGGGCGTGCGCGTGGCCGTGCCCGTCATCGAGGCGCCCGTCGACACCGGGCGTCCCGGCGAAGGCAACCTGCTCATCATCGCCACCGACATGACGGGCGATCGGAGCCTGCGGGACTACGAGCTCGAGTCCGGCGACGAGGCCATCATCGACGACCCGCTGGTGTTCCTGGCGCAGGCCGACTCGCTCATGGTGACCCGCGAATACGCCGCGCGTACGGGCCTCGTCATCGGGAGCCGCGTGCCGATGCGGACGATGGACGGCGACAAGCAGTTCACCGTGCGCGGCATCATGAAGTCGGGCGGGCTGTCGCAGGCCTTCGGCGGCAACGTCGCGGTGATGGACATCTACGCGGCGCAGAAGGTGTTCGGCCGGGGCCGCCGGTTCGACCGGATCGACATCGCGCTGCAGGAGGGCCTTCCGCTCGCGTCCGGGCGCGCGGCGATCGAGCGCGAACTGGGTCCGGGCTACCAGGTCGAGCCTCCGGCGTCCCGGGGGCAGCAGGTGGACGCGGTGCTGCGGGTGTACAGCTTCACGGTGAACCTCAACAGCGCGTTCGCGCTGTTCATCGGGATGTTCATCATCTACAACTCGTTCGCGATCGCCGTGACGCAGCGGCGCAGCGAGATCGGCATCCTGCGGGCCCTGGGCGCCTCCCGCGCGCAGATCCGGAACCTGTTCCTCATCGAGAGCGCCGTGGCCGGCGTCTTCGGATCGGTGGCGGGGCTCGGCCTGGGCCTCGTGATGGCCCGGGTCCTGTCGGCCTACATTTCGACCATGCTGACCGGCATCTACGGCGTCGCCGAGCGCGCCACCGAGATTGCCCGCGATCCGGCGGTCATGCTGACCGGGCTGGCGCTCGGCGTGGTGACGAGCCTCGTCGCCGGCTTCGTACCGGCGCGTAATGCCGCGCGGGTGGATCCCATCCAGGCCCTGCAGAAGGGCCGGGCGCAGGCGATCTCGGCCGGGGAGAGCCGGGTGAGGCGGATCATGGCCCTGGCGTGCCTGGGCATGGCTGCCGTCGCCGTGGCCTTCAGCAAGGCGACCCTGCCGTTCTACGCGGGCATGTTCCTGGCGCTGCTGGCGCTCCTGCTGCTCGCGCCCAGCGGGACCATCTGGCTGACCCGGGCCCTGAGGCCGCTCCTGAAGTGGGTCCGGCCCGTTGAAGGGGCGCTCGCCGCCGACAGCCTGATCTCGTCGCCCCGGCGCACGTCGGTCAGCGTGACGGCCCTGATGCTGTCGGTGGCGCTGGTGGTGTGCCTTGGCGGCGTGGCGACGGCCAGCTACACGTCGATCATGGACTGGACGACAACGGCGCTGAATCCGGACCTGTTCGTGACGCCCTCGCCGACGCTCACCGATCGCAATTTCCAGTTTCCGGCGGCGATGGGATCCGAGCTCAAGCAGATTCCCGGCGTCGAAGAGATCCAGCGCGTGCGCACCCAGCGGATCGCGTTCGAACACGCCCAGGTGATGCTCATCGCCGTGGATGCCGAGTCGCTCGGACGCCGGGCGCGGCGTCCGGCGGTTGAGGGGCCAAGCGACATGTACGAGAGGGCCGCCGCCGGCAAGGGTGTGATCCTGTCGGACAACCTGGCGCAGCTCCACAAGCTGCATGCCGGGGATACGATCGAGCTGGCGTCGCCGACGGGCATGCACCGCGTCCTGGTCATCGCCACGGTCGATGACTGGTCCGACCAGGGCGGGTCGATCCTGATGGACCGGGAGATGTACATCCGGCTCTGGAAGGACGAAAACGTCAGTACGTTCCGGGTCTACGTCCGCCCGGGCGCCGACCCGGCGGACGTGCGGCGCCGGATCATCGAGCGGTTCGCCGGCAACCGGCGGCTGTTCGTGCTCACGAACGCCGAGGTGCGGACGTTCATCAGCAACCTGTCGGACCAGTGGAACCAGCTCGCCTACGCGCAGATTGCCGTCGCCGTGCTGATCGCCATGCTCGGCATTGCCAACACGCTGACCGTGTCGATCATCGATCGCCGGCGCGAACTGGGCGTGCTGCGGGCCGTCGGGGGCCTGCGGAGCCAGATCCGGCAGACCATCTGGATCGAGGCGCTCACCACCGCCGTCGTGGGCCTGACGCTCGGGGCGGTGTGCGGGTCGGTCATGCTGAAGTACATCCTCGAGATGACCGTGAGGGACTTGTCGGGCACGGCGCTGCCGTACGTATTTCCGCTGAAGATCGTGTCGCTGCTCGTGCCGATCCTGCTGCTGTCGGCGTTTGCCGCCGCGATCTGGCCGGCCGAGTCGGCGGTGAGAGGGTCGCTGACCGAGGCGCTCGAATATGAATGACACACGAATCGTGCTCGGCGCGGTGCTGATCCTGGCCTGCGTGTCGGTGCCCGTCGCCCGGGCCCAGGACGCCGGCGCCATCATGCGTGAACAGCAGCGGCGGACCGAAGCGGCGTCGCAGCGGTGGGAAGGCATGCTGCAGGTGTTCAACGCCAAGGGCAAGATCGCGGACAAGCGCTGGGTCTACGACCGGCTGGGATCGCACGGACGCAGCAAGTCGCTGCTGACGTTCGTGGCGCCCGCCGAGGTGAAGGGCGTTTCGCTGCTCGTGCTGAGCCATCCGGATCGTGCGTCCGATCAGTGGATGTGGATCCCGGCCAACGAGCGCGAACGGCGCGTGGCGTTTCAGGACCGCTCGACGCGGTTCTTCGGCACCGACTTCACCTACGAGGACCTCGAGGAGCGCGATGTCGACCAGTACGAGTACTCGATGGCCGGTACCGAGGTCCTCGACGGCGTGACGTGCTGGAAGATCCGGTCGCGGCCGAAGGAACTGAAGAACTCGCAGTACAGCTACTCCTACATCTGGGTCCGCCAGGACAACTACGCCTTCCAGCAGTTCGAGAACTACGTCCGGGACACGCTGGCCAGGCGCCTGAAGTACTCGCGCATCGAGAACGTCCAGGGGTTCTGGACGGCTCGCGTGGCCGAGATGACCGACCTCCGGAACGGCAGCCGCACGGTCCTGACGTTCGAGACGCTCCGCTACAACGTCCCGATGAAGGAGGAGGATTTTACCGTCCAGGCGCTGCGCCGCGGAAGGTAGCACGATGCCCGCGCCGGCCCGCAACGTCAGAGCGACGATCCCGAACGCGTTGACGGGCATGCTCGCCTGGGCGTGCATCTTCGCGTGCGCCGCCGTGCCAGCGGCCGCACAGGCGGTATCCCACAAGGGTTTCCTCGACGTGTCCGCCGTGGCGTATCCGCAAACCACGGCGGCCGACCGGACACGGATCGTGGCGGAGGCCCTGCTGCGCGTGGAGGCGTGGGGCAGGCCGGTGCCCGCGCTCAAGATCGACGGCGCCGTGGACCTGAGGGCCGACACGCACGGCCAGACCCTGTGGCGGGGCATCGACTGGACGGACCGGGGCGTCGCGCGCCCGGCCTTGAGCGTGCGCCGGTTCGATGTCACGTACAGCAGCGGATCGCTCACCATCAGCGCCGGCAAGCAGTTCGTCCGCTGGGGCCGCACCGACACCGTCAACCCCACCGACCGGTTCGCGCCCAGGGACTTCCTGACCGTGTTCGACAACGACTACCTGGCCGTCACCGCCGCGCGCGTCACCATCGGCGGCGCCTCGGACTCGATCGACGTGGTGGCGGGCCGGTTCACGCCAAGCCGTATTCCGCTGCTCGATCAGCGCTGGTCCGGATCCGATCCCCCGGCCGGCGGCTGGACCCTCAACGACCGGGGCGTCAGCGCGCCCGCGCGCATCCAGACCGGCGCCCGGTGGAACCACATCGGGAACGGATTCGAATTCTCGCTGTCCGGCTTCTCGGGAAACAACACGCTGCCCGCCGTGAAGGCCGGACCCGTGCCCGTGCCGGCCGGGGAACGGCCGGTGTTCGACGTGACAAGGACATACCCCCGGATCTGGGTCGTGGGTGGCGACGCCGCCGTGCCGACGGGGTGGCTGACGGCCAAGGCGGAAGTGGCCTATGTCGGGTCGGGCGACCGATCGTCCGACGAGTACCTGCTGTACGTGTTCCAGGCCGAGCGGCAGTTCGGCGAGTGCCTCGTTATCGTGGGATACGTCGGGGAATGGGTGTCCGTCCGCCGGACGACGCCCGGGTTTGCCTTCGATCGCGGCCTGACGAAAGCGCTGCTCGGCCGCGTGAGCTACACGATCGATCCCAACCGCAGCCTCGCGCTCGATGCCGCGGTCCGCCAGGACGCATCGGGCAGCTGGGTGCGGGCGGAGTATTCGCAGGCGTCCGGCGAACACCTGCGCCTGACGGCGCGGGTCACCTGGATCCGCGGAGGCGCATCGACGTTCTTCGGCCGGTTCAGCCGGAACTCAAACGTGGCCCTCAGCGCGCGCTACAGCTTCTGAGTCCAGAAGTTCGCGGCGTGCACCGCTTCCTCGTACGCGGCCACCGCGCGGACGGCTTCCTGCTCCCGGTTATAGAACCACTCGGTCGACCAGACCCGGTGGACGCGCCAGCCGCGGCGCGCGAGTTCCGCCTTCCGGATGCGGTGGCGATCGCGTGCCGTCCCGCCGGCGAAGTACGCGGCGCCGTCGCATTCGAGCGCGAGCACCGGCCGGCCAGGCCGGTCCGGGTGGAGGGCGGCCAGTTCGACGCGCCCTCGCGACGCCCCGAACCCGCGCTGCACCGCGATCCCCTTCGCTACGAGCGCATCGCGGATGTCCGCGTCGAGGGCCTCGAGTTCGGCCCCGGCCTCGCCGGCAGCCGCCTGTGCGCCGCCGGCTGCGGCGTACGCCAGGTACGCCTTCAGCAGGCGCACACCGCGGCTGCCCGCACGATCGAGATCGACATCCTCGTGGGCGAACGAGCTGACCACCGTCATGCGCCGCCTGGCCCGCGTCACCGCGACGTTCAGCCGGCGGTATCCGGACTCCTGCCCGAGCGCACCGAACCGGTGAACGAGGTCGCCGGTTGGCGTTCGCCCGTAACCGAACGTCAGCACCACGGCGTCGCGCTCGTCGCCCTGGGCGGCGTCGACGCGCTTGATGAAGAAGCGCTCGGCCCGCTCCGGCGCAAAGAAGTCCGCCAGTTCCGGCCGCCTGACGATCTGCCGATCGAACTCCGCCTGCACGCGACGGGCGTGCTCGGCGTCCAGGGTCACGACGCAGAGTGATTCGTCCGGCCTGGTCTCGGCGTGTTCGAGAACGAGGCGCACCACCTCGGCCGCTTCGCGGGCCGCAAGATCGCCCGGCGCGCCGGCCAGCGGATCGTGCGACACGAGCACGTGCCTGACTGCTTCCTGGCCCCAGGCGCTCGGGAACGTGACCAGCCTCCCGCCGTAGACCTGTTCGTTGGCGAAGGCCATCAGCCGTTCGTCTTCGGACCGGTAGTGCCAGTCCAGCGGCCAGTTCGGCAGGAAGGCCTCGAGCGTGCCGAGCACGCTTTCCGATCCGTCCCCGGTGGATGCCGAGGGTTCGCGCGGCGATCCCGGATCGCCGTCCGCGCCCCCGTCGCCGGCGTCTTCGGCGCCGGCCGGCTGGAAATGCGCGGGCGGCAGCTGGTGGCGGTCACCCGCGGCGACCACCTGGCCGGCGCGCTGGAGCGCCGGCACCGCCTCTTCGAGCAGGAGCTGGCTCGCCTCGTCGAAGATCACGAGGTCGAAGTGACGCCGGTCGCCGTCGAGCCACTGGCTGACCGACAGCGGGCTGGCCAGCCAGCACGGGGCGATGCGCGTCATGACGTCCGGCGCGCGCCATGTGAGTTCACGCAGGGGCCGGTGCAGCGCCCGCTTGCTGGCCTCGGTCCGCACCACGTCGGCCTGATCGAAGAACTCGCTCATGGCGGCGACGGCCCGATCGGCGTGGGACTGGCGGGCGTGGGCGGCCGCCAACCGGAGGCGCTCCCGGTCCAGCCGTTCGAACTCGGTCGCGAGGCGTTCGTGCTCGCGTCCGTTGAACAGCGCGAGTTCGGGATCGCGGGCGAAGGCGTTCTCGAGCATCGAGGACAGCCAGACGCAGGTGAAGCGGGCGGGCCAGTGCTCCGGAGCCACCAGGTGTTCGTGGAAATCGGCGAGCAGGCGCCCGAGGCCGGCATTCCGGAGCCGATCGCGGATCTCGTTCACGCCCGGCAGGCGGTACGGCGTCCGGCGGTCGGCGGCGAGCCCGCGGATTCTCGACGCCAGGGCGTCGAGCGGCATGGTGCCGAAGGACTCGCTCTTGACGGCCTGCCGGACCGGCTCGAGGGCGCTCTGCAGGGCAGCCAGCGCGGACTGCAGGGCGGCCCAGTCGCCGGCGTCCCGCGGCGCGTCGTGCGTCGACCCGATCTCGCGCCAGCGCCGCAGCACGTTGGCCGCGTGCCGCGCCTCTTCGAGCAGCGTGCGCACGGGTGCCGGTTCGGTGCGCAGGGCGGCCAGGCGGGTCCGGGCCCGGCGGTAACGTCCGCTCAACAGGGACGCCCGGGCGCGGCGTCCGGCGCCGCCCTCGGCGGCGGCGAGCCGTTCGGCGAGCAGGCCGGGATCCGCGTCGAAAATGCCCGCGGCGTACCGTTCCCGCACGCGCTGCGCGTCCTGGAACACCGCCAGCAGCGTGCCGATGCCGTCGAGCGTCTGCGGCTGTTTGACGCCGGCGTCGCGCACGAAGCTCCCGAGCAGCGCCTCGAACTTCGGCCACAGGTCGTCCGTGATGCGGCCGGCCTCGTCGAGTACACGCTGGGCCGCCTGCCCATCGGGGACCTCGGCGTTGTTCCACGGCGACGAGTCGGTGCCGAGCAGCAGCGTCGGCTGCGCCGCTCCGTCGCGGAGCCACCGCACGACCTCGTCGGCTTTCTCCGGCGTCAACGCCTCCAGGGCCTCACCGCGCAGCCGCAGCGTGGACTTCGCGGCGTCCGGCAGGCGGACGAGCCGGCCCACGATCTGGCTCACCGACATGTTCCCCGGTGTGCGCGGCGTGTTGATGCGCCGCGCGTGGTCGTTCAGCTGGCGCCGCCGCGCGTCGAGTTCGCGGGACACCCCGTCGAACCCGTTGCCGGACCTGACGTGGCTGATGTGCTCGAGCGTCGCCCCCACGCGGGCCAGCGCCTTCTTCGGCGCGACCGACGCCTCGTGGACATCGAAGACGAGATGCCCGAGTCCCACGTCCGGCTGGTTCAGCCGCCGGATCACCGCGTCAAGCGCCGCCCGCTTCTGGGCGATCACCAGCACGCGCTTCCCGTCGGCGACGCTCTGGACGACGAGGTTCGTGACCGTCTGCGTCTTTCCGGTGCCGGGCGGGCCCTGGACGACGCCGCTCTGGCCGCCCGCGGCGAGCAGCAGCGCGCGCTGCTGCGACGAATCGGCATCGAGCACGATGTGCTGGCCGCTGGACGGGCGCTCGTCGAGCGCGGCCGCGTCGACGTCTGCAACCACCGCCGCCAGCCGCCGCCGCGAGTCCATGTGGCCAGCCACCGCCGCGATCACCGGGTTCGCGGCGAGGGCGTCGCCGTTCCGGATCAGATCGTCGACCATCGCCATCTTCGAGAAGTCGAAGTGGCCCACGAACGCGCGCCGGCGGACGCCGAAGTCCCGCATCACCCGCCCTTCGCGTTCCACGTACGTGAGGACCGATTCGGGATCGACGGCCCAGCGCCCGCTGTCGTCCCCGGCGGCCGTGCACGCCTGCAGCGCGGTGGACGCGGACAGCTTGACGCCGAAGTGCTCTCTCAGCACGAAGAAGAGGACGGGGTTGACAGCCGGCTCGCCGGCGACGGCCAGGCGCAGCTCGCTGGCATTGCGGCCCGGCAGTTCCACCCGCGCGGGCACCAGCAGCACGGGCGCTTCGTACGGCCGGCCCCCGTCGGTGGCCGGCCAGGTGGCCGTGCCGAGTGCGAGGTACAGGGTGTCGACGCCCTTTTCCTCGAAATTCGTCACGGCCCTCCGCTGGAGGGCTACCAGCGTCTCGCGGATCTCGGCACGGCCTTCGGCGCGGGCCTGGTCACGGCGGGGAGGATCGTTCTCGACGTCCGCCGGCAGCGGCGGCGGCAGGGCTTCGACGTTCAGCTTCTCTCCGGCGAGCAGCCGCCGCACCGCGTCCGGCTGCCGGCTCAGGTCGAGCGGGTCTGGCTGCAGGCCGCGGCAGAACAGGAGCGTGTTGGCGCGTGAGTGATCGAGAAGCCGGCGAATCCAGATATCGCGTGCCGCGTCGACGAGGCGGCGGGCTTCGGGGTCGAGAGCGGTACTCTGGGGTTCAGGCGATTCGCCCCGCTGCTGCACGGTTGCCTCCAGCCATCCGGGTTGGAAAAACAGTCCAACCAAGCATACGCTGGAGGTCCGCTTCCGGGAAGCGGTGATCTCCGGCCCGCGGCGAGGGTATGATCCGGAGGATTGCGGTCGGGCACTGCTTCATACCCGAGAGGGGAGACAGATGAACAAACCGGTCTACATCGCGGCGTATCACCAGTCCGAGTTCGGCAAGCTGATGGGCCTGACGGTGCCCGAGATCGTCAGGAATGCCGTCGGCGACGTGTGCCGCTCCATCAATGCCGATCCGGCTTCGGTCGACGTGGGGTCCGTCGGCGCCGCGTGCACCTATACGCTCAACGGGCAGGGCCTGCTCGCGGGCCTGATGGCCGCCGTGCCCGGGCTGGCGGGCAAGCCGATCGGGTCGGTGGAAAACGCCTGCGCGTCGGGCGGTCAGGCCGTCCTGTCGGTCATCAACAAGCTGCTGGTGGGCGAGGGCGACGTGGGCCTGGCGGTCGGCTTCGAGAAGATGCGCGACCACGAAGGCAAGATGGACGGCAAGCTGGTCGGCCAGGCGCTTGGCGTGTTCTCGCATCCCGACGACCGGGCCGGCAAGGTCTACATCTTCCCGCACATCTTCGCCGAGGTCATGGCGGACTACATGGCGCGCTACGGCGTGACGGAGCGCGATCTGGCCCACGTGTCGTCGATCGAGTACGGGAACGCCAACAGCAACCCGTTTGCGCAGATGAAGAAGATCAAGGTCACCCTCGACGACTGCGCCAACATCGGCGACCGGAACAAGTACATCATCGACGGCCTTCCGTTGAAGACGTACGACTGCTCCCAGATCACGGACGGGTACGCGGCCCTCATCGTGGCCACGGAGGAGGGCCTGAAGAAGCTCGGCGTCGCCAAGACCGACTGCGTGCGGATTGCCGGCTACGCGCAGGCCACCGACAGCCTGCTTCGTTCGGACCGGGACCTCCTGAAGGCGGAAGGCGCCTTCACCGCCATGAACAAGGCGTACGGCATGGCCGGGCTGAAGCCGGCGGATGTGAACGTCGCCGAGGTGCATGACTGCTTCACGGTGATGGGCGCGATCGGCGCCGAGGTCATCGGCAAGGCGCCGCTCGGCGGCGGCGCGAAGTACTGGGCCGACGGCAAGGCCTGCGTGGGCGGCGAGTGCGGCATCAACACGTCGGGCGGCCTGATCGCGAAGGGGCACCCGATCGGCGCCACGGGCGTGGCGATGATCGGGTGGTCGGCATGGCAGTTGCTCGGCAAGGTGCCGCCGGCGCTGCAGGTCAAGGGTGCCAGGGCCGCCGCGACGTTCAACATCGGCGGTCCGATTTGCGCCTCGGTCTGCACCGTGCTCAAGCCCGCGGTGTAGGAGTATCATGACGGGCGAACCATGAACCAGGAAGAGCGGACACACAGGAGTCGCTCCAGCATCCTCGACGCCGCCCTCGCCCTCTTTTCGACACGGGGATTCCGCGCGACATCGATGCGGGACATTGCCGAGCGTGCCCACGTCTCGATCGGCAACCTCTACCACCACTTCGAGGACAAGGACACGATCTTCCGGGAGCTGCTCGACGCGTTCTGGCGCGTTGTCGACACGCCGGATTTCCCGGTCACCCGGGCGTTCACCAGCGGCCGGTTCCCGGAGAATCTCGAGGCCATCGGCCACGCCGCCCAGGAGAGCATCGCCAAGTTCCGTCCGTACGTGCGGCTCATCTACGTGGATGTCGTCGAATTCGAAGGCAGCCACATCCGGAAGTTCTACCGGGAGATGGCCGGGCTGTTCGAGCGGTTCCTGGCGCTCCACAAGGACGAGATCCGGCTGGAGGGCAGGCTGCGGCCGGAGATTCCGGCCGCCGACGCCGTCATGTTCGCCATGTACACCTTCCTGCAGCACTTCGCCGTGGAACTGGTGTTCGGCGTCCCCGACCAGTACGGGAAGGCGGCCGATCAGCGGATTCGGGAGATTGCCGACATCATGCGCCACGGCATCGAAGTACCGCCTGCCCCGGCCAGAGCCTAGCCCCGCGCGACGAGGCGTCGCGATCCCGAGGAGCGTCAGCACATGAACGAGATCGTCGATTTCATCCAGACCAGCCGGAACCGGTACGTCGAGGAGCTCAAGCAGTTCCTGGCGATCCCGAGCGTGAGCGCGATGCCGGAGCACTCCGGGGACGTCCGGCGGGCGGCCGAGTGGGCGGCAGCCGAGATGGGCCGGGTCGGCCTCGAGAACGTCCGCGTCGTCGACACGCCGGGCCACCCGATCGTCTACGGCGACTGGCTGCACGCCACGGGCGCGCCGACGGTGATGCTCTACGGGCACTACGACGTCCAGCCCGCCGAACCGCTGGACCTGTGGACCTCGCCGCCGTTTGAGGCGACGGTGCGCGACGGCGAGATCTACGCGCGCGGGGCGTGCGACGACAAGGGCCAGGTGTTCATCCACCTGAAGGCCATCGAGGCGCACATGAAGAAGGCGGGGCGGCTCCCGATCAACTTCAAGGTCGTGCTCGAAGGCGAGGAAGAGGTCGGCAGCGTCAACCTCGCGCCGTACGTCCGGGCCCACCGCGCCGAACTGGCGTGCGACATGGTCCTGATCTCCGACACCGAGATGTTCGACCGCGGCGTGCCGTCGATCTGCTACGGCCTGCGCGGCCTGACCTACATGCAGATCGACCTGCGCGGGAGCAGCCAGGACATGCACTCGGGGTCGTACGGCGGGGCCGTGGCGAACCCCGCGAACGTCCTCGCGCACATCATCGCGCAGCTCAAGGACAAGGCCGACCACATCAAGATCCCCGGCTTCTACGATGCCGTCCGCGCCCTGCGCGACGAGGAACGGGCCGAGTTCAAGCGGCTGCCGTTTAACGAGGTGGCCTGGCGGAAGCACATCGGCGCGCCGCGGCTGGTGGGGGAGCGCGAGTACACCGTCCTCGAGCGCGTCTGGGCGCGGCCGTCGCTCGATGTCAACGGCCTGCTCGCGGGCTGGACGGGCGAGGGCAGCAAGACGGTGATTCCGGCCGTCGCGATGGCCAAGGTGAGCATGCGCCTGGTGCCCGACCAGGAGCCGGAGAAGATCGCGGAGCTGTTCGAAGCGTTCGTCCGGAAGATCGCCCCGAAGTCGGTGGAGGTGAAGGTCACCAGCCTGCATGGCGGGCGGCCGTGGATGACCGATTTCGACAACATCTACGTGCAGGCCGCCGGCCGGGCCATCGAGAAGGGCTTCTGCAAGAGGCCCGTCTACACCCGTGAGGGCGGCTCGATCCCGATCGTGTCGGATTTCCAGCAGGAGCTGAACGCGCCGGTGGTGCTGTTCGGGTTCGGGCTTCCCGACGACAACCTGCACGCGCCGAACGAGAAGTTCAACCTCGACAACTTCTTCAACGGGATCCTGGCGTCGGCGTTCCTCTACCAGGAGGTCGCCGCCATCCGAAAATAGACCTGCTACCTTTTTGAGGACGAAATCAGACCTGCTGCCTTTTTCCTACCGTTCGGTAGAAATGGTAGCAGGTCTATTTAACGGGTCATAAAGGTAGCAGGTCTACTATCTGCGAGCGCCGGGCACGTTCGACTGCGCCATCCGTTCGCCGGCGTGAATGGGGACGGGCAGCCGGTTCTCGGCCGGCGGGTACGGGCAGTCGTAGTCGTGGTTGTAGTAGCAGTAGGGGTTGAACGCGCGGTTGAAGTCCACCGTGTAGATGCCCGATCGGCTGCGCTCCACCTCCAGGTACCGGCCGGCCGAGTACGTCTCCGCGCCGCTCGTCAGATCCGAAAACGGGATGAACAGGCGATCGGCCGGCGTGTCGGCCTCGACGAGCGCCGCCAGCGACAGCGCCCGTCCGTTCAGCGTGAATTCGAGCGTTCCCACCACTTCCATGTCGCGGATCTTCCCGGTGGACGTGGGCGCCTTCACCGGCGTCCGGACGGGCGCGGGGACCAGCGACGCCGGCACCGCGTACGCCGGATCCGGGGCGAAATACCGGAGCGGCAGGAACACCCCGCGCTTGTCCGCGGGAATCGGCGAATTCGCCGCGGACGCAAACACCGTGTCCTTCGCGGCGCGTTCGGCCTGGAGCTTCCTGACGTAGTCTCCGGCCGGATCGGTCGGAGCCGTGCTGCACGCGGCGAGCGTGCCGCCGACGGCCACAGCCATGGACACCAGCGCCGCCGTCCGCGCTGCCGCCAGCACCGGGATCAGTCCCGTCGCCCGCCCCCGAAGCCGACGCCAATCGATTCGCCACATGTCAGAAAGTGTATACGGGTTCGACCGGCCGGCAGCGTCCCGCGCTCCGCTGCGACGTAGTGCCTGCCTGGCGTCCAGCCTCGCTATCTGAACAGGTACGCCCCCTTCGCGACGGTCGCCTCGGCGAGCTGGCGCCGCAGGGCAATCGTGTTCACGGGCGCCGGCTTCAACAGGCGGCGCAGCGCGGCGAGGTGCATGCGGAGCATGTCGCCCTCTGCCAGCGCGGCGAGCGCCTGCTTCGCGTTGAACTCGGTGCGCGCGGCGGCGTCGTTGACGAACACCTGCGCGGCGGCAGCCTGGAACGCGGCTGTCGGCAGCGACCGCGCGCCGGCGTCGAGCGCGCGCAGCACGGCGCTCTCGGCCAGGTAGGTGTCGATGGCGATGTCGGCGATCGACATCATCACCTCCTGGTGATCGGCGAGCTTCTCCCCGTGCCGCAGCATCGCGACGCCCAGCACGGCCAGCACCACCTTCTTGAGGCCGGTGACGGTCTGCTGTTCGTCGCCGAGCGGCCCGCCCGCGGCCTTGCCGGCCATCTGCGGCGGCCCCATCAGTTCCTCCTGCAGCTTCTTCGCGGCCTTGATCAGCGGCAGATCGCCCTTGAGCGCGCGGCGCATCAGCAGGCCGGGGATGAGCAGGCGGTTGATCTCGTTGGTGCCCTCGAAGATGCGGTTGACGCGCGCGTCGCGGTAGTGGCGCTCGGCGGGGTAGTCCTTGACGAACCCGTTCCCGCCGTGGACCTGGATGTTCTGGTCGAGAACGTAGTCGGCCGTCTCGCTGCCGGCGATCTTCGCGATCGACGCCTCGATGGCGTACTCCTCGCCGGCCGCCAGCACCGCCGCCATGTCCTCGGGCGACGTGCGGTGATCGGCGATCATCGCGTCGAGGAGGCCGGCCGTCCGGTAGTTGCTGCTCTCCACCGCGTACGTGCGGGCGGTCATCTCGCCGATCTTGTGCTTGATGGCGCCGAACGACGCGATCGGGTGGCCGAACTGCTGCCGCTGGGCCGCGTACTTCGACGACTCGCCTATCACCGCCATGCTGCCGCCCGCGCACATGAAGCCGAGCTTCAGACGGCCGAAATTGAGGACGTTGAACGCCACCTTGTGGCCTTTGCCCACCTCGCCGAGCACCGCGTCGGCCGGCACTTTCACGTCCTGCAGCAGCACGGGCGTCGTCGACGACCCGAGGAGGCCCATCTTGTGCTCTTCCTTGCCGCTCGACACGCCCGGCCAGGCGCGCTCCACGATGAACGCGGTGAAGTGCTCGCCGTCCACCTTGGCGAAGATGATGTAGAGATCGGCGAACCCGCCGTTCGAAATCCACATCTTCTCGCCGGTGATGACGTAGCTGCCGTCGGGCTGCCGCATCGCCCGGGTCTTCGCATTGAGCGCATCCGACCCGGCGCCGGACTCCGACAGGCCGTACGCGCCGACGATCTCGGCCGTCACCAGCCGGGGCGCGTACTTCAGCTTCTGCGCCTCGGTGCCGAACAGGAGGATCGCCAGCAGTGCCAGGTTCACCTGGCCGCCGTAGGTCGTCGCGAACGACGCGCTGATCGCCAGGCGCTCGCTGATGAGCAGCGACGACACCTTGTCGAGATGCACGCCGCCGAAGCGCTCAGGCGTGTCGGCGCCGAGCAGGCCGAGCTCCGCGCACTTGCGCAGCAGGACCCTGGAAAAGTCCCAGTCCTTGTTCTCGAGCCGCGGCAGGTTCGGCATCACCTCGGTCGCCATGAACTCGTCGGCCGTCTGGCCGATCAGCCTGTGCTCGTCGGTAAACCGCTCGGGCGTGAAGATGCCGGACGGCCCGACCGTTTCGAGCAGCCAGCCACCGCCCCTCTGCGCCAACGTCAATTCAGCAGCCATCTGTCGTTCCTCACAGTCGTTCGAAGATCCCGGCGGCGCCCATGCCGCCGCCCACGCACATCGTCACCATCCCGTACCGCGATCCGCGCCGGCGCATCTCGTAGAGGAGCGACGTCGTCAGCTTTGCGCCCGTGCACCCCAGCGGATGGCCGAGCGCCACCGCGCCGCCGTTGACGTTGAGGCGGTCCGGATCGATGGGCAGTTCGCGGAGGCACGCCAGCACCTGCGCGGCAAAGGCCTCGTTCAGCTCGACGAGGTCCATGTCCTCGAGCCGCAGGCCCGTGCGCGCGAGCAGCTTCCGGATCGCCGGCACGGGCCCGACGCCGAAGCGCTCCGGTTCGACGCCCGCGGTGGCGTAGCCGACAAAACGCGCGATGGGCGTCAGCCCGGCCGCCTCGGCGGCGTCGCGGGACATCACGACCACCGCCGCGCCGCCGTCGCTCATCTGGGACGAGTTGCCCGCGGTCACCGTGCCCTTCGCGTGAAACGCCGGCTTCAGCCTGGCCAGCGCCTCGATCGTCGAGTCGCGGCGCGGCCCCTCGTCGACGTCGAACACGAACTCGCGGCCGACGGGCACGCCGTCGGGCCCCGGCTCGACGAGGGTGACAGGGATGGGCACGATCTCGTCGCGGAACCGGCCGGCGTCGATGGCGGCGATCGCCCGCTGGTGGCTGCGCAGCGAGTACGCGTCCTGTTCCTCGCGTGTCAGCCCGCACTCGCGCACGTGGTTCTCGGCCACCAGCCCGGTGGTGAGGTACACGTCCGGGTAGGAATCGACGAGCGCCGGATTCGGCGCGACCTTGTTGCCGCCCATCGGCACGAGGCTCATGCTCTCCGTGCCGCCCGCCACGATGACGTCGGCGCCGCCGCCGATGATGCGCTCGGCCGCATACGCGATCGCCTGGAGGCCCGAGGCGCAGAACCGGTTGACGGTGACCGCCGAGGCCGACACCGGGATGCCCGCCCGCAGGCTGGCAATCCGCGCGACGTTGAGCCCCTGTTCGGCCTCCGGCATCGCGCAGCCGATGATGACGTCGTCGATGAGCACCGGGTCCAGCTTCGGCGCGCGGGCGAGCGCGCCGGCAATGGCGGCCGCCGCGAGTTCGTCCGGGCGCACCGTGCTGAGCGATCCGCGCGGCGCGCGCCCGATGGCCGTGCGTGCGGCAGAAACAATGACGGCTTCTCTCATTCCGCTCTCCGCGCCGAAAAGTCGGCCAGCAGGTCCTCGACGGCTTCGCCAAGCTCGAGCGTCTTCCCGTCGAACAGGTGATCGGCGCCGTCCACGATGACGAGCTCCTTGGGATCGGCAGCCTGCGCATAGAACTTCGTCGTGTCCCGGTACGGGCACAACTCGTCGCGATTGCCCTGGATGATGAACTTCGGTTTCGGGCTGTTCGTCACCGCCGAGAAGTCGTAGCGCGTGACGGGCGGCGCGATCCCGACGAGCGCGGACACGCGGTCGTCATCGGCGCCCACGGTCATCGCGATCCACGAACCGAACGAGAAGCCGGCCGCCCAGATCTCGGTGCCCGGGTAACGCTCGGCGACGACGTCGATGGCGGCGCGGAAGTCGGCCATCTCCCCGGGCCCTTCGCTGAACGCGCCGGCGCTGGTGCCGACGCCGCGGAAGTTGAACCGCAGGACGGCCGCGCGCGTGCGGCACAGCGACTTGGCCACCTGGTACACCACCTTGTTGTGCATCGTGCCGCCCGCGGTGGGCAGGGGATGCGCGAGCACGACGGCGACGCGCGGCGGTTCGTCGAGATCGGGGTCGGCGGCCGGCACGGTGCCGTCCTCCCGCCGGACGGGTCCGATGTGGCACCCCCAGGCGGGCTCGTCAAGGAGGGCTTCGAGGCGCCCGGCCTGTCCTGTGAATTCACGAATCATGACGCGTTCTCCGGTGCCCGCACGGGCGTCGCCACGCCGTTCCGCACGAATTCGGCGACGAGCGCGGCAAATGCGTCCGCCCGCGTCACCATGCCGATGTGCCCGCAGCCGGCCAGCGTGGTGAACCTGGCGTCCGGGATCAGCGTGACGTAGTCCGACATGCCTCCGACAGGCACGACGCGGTCCAGATGGGGTTCACCGGCAATGACCAGCGTCGGCGCCGAGATGCGCCGGCAGGCCGCAACGAAGTCCACCGTCCCCGCGAGTTCGATGCGTTCGGCCATCCTGCGCGGGGAGACCCCGGCGGTCAGCACCCGGGTGAGATGGCGCGCGAGAAAGGCGGACCGCGATCCCCACGCCGGGAACACCGACACCACTTCCGGGTACAAGCGGCCGATGGCCCCAATCGCGAAGCCGGGGACCGAGGCCAGCGGCTTCTGCAGATAGCCCCGCACCCGCGCGTCGGGCTTCCAGCGCGGTCCCGGGGCGGACGCCAGCACCAGCTTCTGCACCCGCTCCGGCCTGGCCGCAGCGTAGGCGGCGCTGATCAGGCCGCCGTACGACACGCCGCAGACGACGGCCCGTTCGACGCCGACCCGGTCGAGCATGCGATCGACGAGATCCAGGAACATGCCGAAACCGGCCGCACGGTCGTGCGGCACGAGGCTGCCCGGTTCCCCGGGCAGCGACGACGTCAGGACGCGGAACGACCGCGCGAGCGCGTGAACCGTCGGCGCCATCCACTCCCAGCGTCCCTGGATGCCGGGCAGCAGCACGAGCGGCGGGCCGTAGCCGAATTCCTTCATCGATCCGTTCTTCCTGCAGAGTGAGGTCCCGTCGCCGGGAACCCTAATCACGGTTCTCACTTGAATTGATGGATCTTCTGTGATCTATTACGCCCATGGCCAATCCGTATCCGATCGTGCTCCGGGAGCGGGCCGTGCGGGCGTACGAGGACGACACCGCGTCG
>Ga0334722_10000564_pt1 | contig 53385 bp, 55 predicted proteins | sample C3_bottom_MG_FD_207210 | JGI IMG/M metagenome (GOLD analysis project Ga0334722, IMG submission 207210) | Sediment microbial communities from Yellowstone Lake, YNP, Wyoming, USA - C3_bottom | ecosystem: Environmental > Aquatic > Freshwater > Lake > Sediment | place: USA: Wyoming | collected...
GATTTGTAGTTTAGATATTTTCACTCGGAGGTTCCCATGTGTGACGACATTCACGAAAGCAGCGGATCTGCCATGAAAGCGATCCCGGTCGATCAGGCCGTAGGCACGGTCCTTGCCCATGATATAACTGAGATTCGGCCCGGCGAGTTCAAGGGGTGCGCTTTTAAAAAAGGTCACGTCATCCGGGAAGAGGACGTTTGTCATCTGCAGCGGCTTGGCAAGGAACACCTTTTTGTGCTGCAGGTAGCTGAGGACGAGATGCACGAGAACGACGCTGCCTATGCTATCGCTCAGGCGCTTATGGGAGAAGGGGTGGCGATCAAGGGAGAGCCAAAAGAAGGAAAGATCAGCATTGTTGCAGAGCGTGACGGCCTCCTTAAGATCAATAAAGATGCGCTTCTTGAATTCAATATGCTCGGCGAGGTCATGTGCGCAACGCTTCATGACAATACGGTCGTTAAAAAAGGGCAGACATTGGCAGGAACGCGGGCTATTCCGCTGGTGGTGAAGAAAGCTGTTGTGGAAGAGGCGGTGAGGATTGCGGAGAAGGGGCCAGGGGCCAGGGTCCAGGGTCCAGGAGTAATTGAAGTCAAGGAACTTCGAAAGCCCAAAGTCGGCGTTGTGATCACTGGAAACGAAGTCTACCATGGACAAATCAAGGACGCTTTCGCGCCGGTCATCACGAAGAAGATCGAGGAGATAGGCGGGGAGCTTGTGGGCGTCTATTATGCGCCGGACGATAAAGCGTTCATCGTGGACAGGCTGCGGGAATTGCTGAATGCTGGAGCTGACCTTCTCATCACCACGGGCGGCATGTCCGTGGACCCCGATGACGTAACGCGGTTTGCGATCCGGGAACTGGGCGCGGGCGACATCGTTTATGGTTCGGCGGTGCTCCCCGGCGCTATGTTTTTAATAGCATACCTTGAAAGGCCACGAAACGGGGAAACGGGGAAACGGGGAAACGGGGAAAAAGATATGAGGACGGAGACGATCATCTCCGATTCGCCGATTCGCCGGTTCACCGATTCATCAACTTCATCTGCATCTATCCCCATCCTCGGAATCCCCGCCTGCGGCATGTATGCAAAGACCACGATCTTCGATCTGGTCCTTCCCCGGGTCCTTGCGGGGGAGCGGATAGGGAGAAAAGAGGTCGCTGCGCTGGGCCACGGCGGGCTCTGTATGAAGTGCGACGTATGCAGGTATCCGGTCTGCCCTTTCGGAAAACTCGGGTAGGAGCAGATCGGTGGAGAGCGGTGCGTGATATGATAACGGTCAAATTATTCGCAATTTTGAAAGAACGTGCCGGCAGAGATGAACTGTGCCTGGAGTATCAGGCAGGTACTGTTGCCGACATGCTCAAACAGGTTGCGCAGAAATGTCCAGTCGTATCCAGCTTTCTTTCATCCGACCGGATTCTGATTGCCGTTAACCAGGAGTTCGTCAAGGAAGATGCGTTGGTGAAGGACGGCGACGAGGTCGCGCTGATGCCGCCGTTTTCAGGCGGGTCCGGTTTCTTCGGCATTGTCCGGATCCAACAGGGACCGTTCTCCCTTGACGAGGAGGTTGCCAGACTGAAGCAGTCTTCGTCCTCGATCGGAGGCATCGTTACTTTCCTCGGGACCACGCGGGATATCTCGCGCGACAAGCGGGTGGCGAAGCTCGAATTCGAGCATTACCCCGGCATGGCCGAGAAGAAACTTTCCGAGATACGGGACCGGGCGATCCGTGAATATGGCGTGATCGACGCGACGATCATTCACCGGGTTGGGACGCTGCCGGTAGGGGAAAACATCGTTTTGATCATTGTCGCGGCAGTCCACCGCGATGAGGCGTTTCGAGGTTGTCGGTTCTGCATCGATGAACTAAAACGGATCACACCCATCTGGAAGAAGGAAACCGCACCGGACGGCGAAGTATGGGTCGAGGAACATCCGTGAGTACGAAGGACGGAATAATACTTCAAAAGCAAATAAATTTTCGCGCAAAGGCGCCAAGACGCAAAGAAAGAGTTAATCCTAAAAAGAACAGTTCAGCCACAAAAAGCACATAAAGCACATAAGAAATCAATCAGTAATATGGTAAAGGCGCTTCATCAGTAAGGTGACTATATTTTTAGCGTTAAGAATTTGTCTTTTTATGTGAATTTTGTGACTTATGTGGCCAACTGCCGTTTCTAGGTTAATACGCTTTTATACTTTTATTGGTGTTCTTTGCGGGCTTTGCGGCTTTGCGCGAGATGCTTTGCTTTTGACCTGAATAGTGGCAAAAAGAAGATAATTCTCCTTGCCTATTCCCCTCTTCCCTTAATTGCCTTTTTTCTGTATTATGCTGCCTGTGCAAACTCCCGACGATCTCACGCTCATTAAAAACTTCAAACAAGGCGACACTTCCGCGTTCGGGGAGATCGTCCTCAGATACCAGGACAGGATATACAACCTCTGCCGCCATATGCTGGGGAACGCCCATGATGCCGAGGATGCCGCCCAGGACGCGTTCCTGAAAGCCTATCAGGCTCTGCCCAGGTTCCAGCCCGAAGCCTCGCTCTACACCTGGCTCTATCGCATCGCAACAAACACCTGCATCGATTACAGGAAAAAGCCTCTTTTTGAATCCCTTTTCGGCGATTCCGGGGAAGGGGAAAGGCTTGTTCATGATCGGGCTTCCGATGCGCCTTCTCCTGAGAAACTCTACCAGTCAAAGCAGATAGGCCGTGCATTGCAGGAAAGCCTCGAAAAATTGTCGCCGAAACTCAGGGCGATCATTATTCTGAAGGAGATCGAGGAGCTGTCCTATGAAGAGATCGTTGATACGCTTGAGATATCAATGGGAACGGTCAAATCGCGCATTGCCAGGGCGCGGGAGGAACTGCAAAAATTAATGATGAAATTCAGGGAACAAAATCCATAGTGGATCGTTTAACAGGATAGGAGATAAAAATGAGCTGTCCAAAGTCGAAACTTATCTCAGCATACCTTGACCAGGAAATGGAACTTCGTGAAAAGACGGCGTTCGAGGCACATGTGCCGGATTGCAACGTCTGCTCACAAAAGCTTGTGGAGCTGCGATCACTTCGCGCGGCATTCTCAAGCTCGGTGCATCATCAAGCGCCTTACGGATTCGCCACGAGGGTCATGGCGCGGACAAGAGCGATGGACTCCCCCTCACCCAGCCCTCTCCCCTCAGGGGAGAGGATTAAGGTGAGGGGTGGGTTCGTCCCCCTGTTTATCGGATTCGCGGAAGCAGCTGTCCTGCTGATGGTCATCAGCGCAGGCATTTTTGCGGGAACGATCATGACGAACGGCTCCCCGTCCATGAAGAAGATGAACATGGCATCATCGCTTTCCTTTGATCTGTTCGATGCAACCCCTCCCGGATCTTTGGGCGGCGCGTATCTTGCCATGACAGAGGTAAAATATGAAAAATAACCACCTCAAATTTGCCCTGGCAGTTTCCCTGCTCCTGAACCTGACGGTATTTGCAACCGCCGGATATCGCTATTACGCGCAGTCCCGTATGTGGGTGTCACCCTTCGGCAAGGTCATGGATAAAGACCGGTTTTTATTTGAAGAGTTGTCCCTGAAGCCCGAGCAGCTGACTGCGATGAAAAACAAGTCCATCCCTTTTCGCGCGGAGATCAACCGGCGCAGGCAGGAGATAGACGCACAAAGAAAAGAACTGATAGCGCTTATGCGTCTTCAAGCTCCCGATACGAGGGCAATTGCTGTTACGATCAAGGAGATAAGCGGAAAACAGGAAGAGATGCAGCGGATGATCGCCGGCCACATGCTTGAGATAAAAGCGTCTCTTGATGCGGACCAGCAGCAGAAATTTCTCGATCTCATCGAACGGAACATGGTTGGAAGCGGGCAGATGACGTGTCCGCCTTCGCAGGGGCGGATGTAGTTATCATTCAGGAAAACAGTGAGTCAGCCGAAAAGTTGAATGTGAATCAATTATCGCGCAGTCCAACACTATAGACCTGGCCCGGTGAAGTTTTAAAGCGTCTCACACGGTGTGGCTGAGTATTTTCATTTTTGCCCGAAGAGTGTCCGCCGACAAATCCGCCCCGCATTCCCATTCAACGAAATATCCGCCATTATGGAGCTTCATGAACTCTTCGAGGTCCTTCAAGGCTTCGAATGCTTCATCCGCAAGATAGGGCCGAACGTCAAAGATCCCTTCTACTCCATCGTTGAAAACGATATGCAGCGTCATATCAGGCTTTGGGACAATATCGCGTATGTTGTCCATGGTCAATCCAACCCCCTTATCGTAAATATTTTCTGGCCGCTCACCGCAAGGTTCCAATCGGCCATCAACTCTTCCTTTCGGATTTCTATCCATGCAATGACCAGTTTTTGCTTATTATTCGGCAGCGAGCCTGCCAGCAGTTCTCCCTCCGGGATCGAATAGACGCCGATCTGACCTTGATATTCGGCGTGAATGTGAGGAAGTTTATGTTTTTCGTTGTCTCTGAAGAACATCCTGATTATGATACCATAGAACATGGAAATTGTCGGCATTTTCAACTCCTTTCATCATAGCCATAATACCATGATCCGCTTGAATCAGAAAGGGGCGATCGCATCAATTTTATCGAAACCGCGATAGCGGACCTATTTGATATTGCCTGAATGCTTGATTATATCCACCATGGATTTATCAATCGCAATGCAACGTGTGTATCAACGCTTCCGAGGTTATTCTTCAACTGTGTCGGGTTTAGCTCTGCTCTACCCGACCTGCGAAACTGACCGATGACGCATTTGTGAATCAGCGACTTGCGATAGGCGGTGAGGGTGGTGCTTTGGGCTTCCATCTGCGCGCAGAGCGCATGACACTCAGTGTTTTTTTGTTGATGAAAACTACGAAGGCTTGTTGCCCGACGAGTTGGTTCTCGACGACTTCGAGGACTGCGGCTTGCGGATGGGGATTGAAGTTCTTTGGCATGGTGAATTTTCTCTTAATGCTTGGAGTTCAAACCCGAATCGCGTTGCTTGAGAGTAACAGCTATTCATTCATAGTAAACTTGGGAAACTATGCCCCCATTGTGGACTTGTTACAGACAAGGAAACAAACCCATAACGCCCGCAGTCCAACAATATAGACCCCATGGACTCCCGTTCGCTGAGAACCCCATAATTCAATCTTTAAGTCTGATAATCATACACCCCGGAGTTAATACCCTCATTACTACCCTCACTTAAGAGTTACTACCCTTACTTCCCAAATATCGCCAACGGGCCGCCGGTCCTTTGCCCGTGCACGATACCTCTCCGGCTGTCTTTAAGTCTGAGAGCAGGGAGCGAATCCATTCACGGCCCACGCCGGGACACTCCCGCTCGATGTCTGCAAGACGAAAATCGCCGAGTTGCTTGCGAATGGCCGAGAGCACAAGTTCCGCCTTTGCGCCGCGAGGCGCCTTGATCTGGCCGGCCCGTTGCTCGAACTCCACATAGGCGCGGCGGATCGTGGCGAGATAATGATTGAGCCAGGGGAGCAGCTCGTGCTTGCCGTCGTGCCACCCCTGGGAGCTTTCCTGAAGGACCCGGTAATAATCCTCTTTCGACTCTTCGACGAGACGTTCCAGACTGATGTAGCGTCCCGCTTCATAGCCGTGCTGGTAGAGCGCAAGCAGCAAGAGCAGCCGGGACACCCGGCCGTTTCCATCACGAAACGGATGGATGCAGAGAAAATCGAGGATCAGGGCGCCGATGGCGACGAGCGGCGGAATATGGTCCTGATCAATGGCGTGGCGATAGACGAGACAGAGTTCAGTCACCGCGGCGGGAGTGGCCTTCGCCGAAATGCATTTGAACCGGACAACGGGAGCAGCCCCGGGCCGGAGTTCGATGACTTCGTTGTCATGTTTCTTAAACTGACCGGCATCGCCGCTTCCTTCCTGACAGAGCCCGTGGAGACGACGCAGCAGCTCGGGTGTGATCTGCAAGCCCTCCGCTTTCGTATGGATCAGGTTCAAAGCCCTGCGATAGCCGGTGATATCCTCCTCGGAGCGGTCTTTCGGCCGGGCATGGCCAAGGACGAGCGGCCGCAACCGGTCGGGGGCGACGGTAACGCCCTCGATGCGGTTGGAAGACTCAACGCTCTGGACAAGCGCCATCTCCCGGAGGGCCTTGAGCGCCTGCGGCGACTGGCGGGTGAAAAGCGCCTGTTTGCCCTTTGCCTCTGCGATATCGTTCAGCAGCCAGTTGGTGCCCATGGGCACGGTGAAATCGCGAAGGCGATTATTCCGAAAGGTCATCATAGTTTCAGTTCTCCATACGACCTACCTGTCCCGACAGAAGACGCGGCAGCAGGTCTCGCGCCCTGCGTTTACAAATGTCTGGCGCGAATGCAGGGTGAAAGCTGCAATCCGCAATCTGAACTCCGCCGTTTCACATCGCACAGAATTAATTCGACGTCACGTGCAAAGCAACAGACCTTTGATCCATCCGCCGCAATACACTCTGAGAACGAACGTCCCCCGAGGTTCTTGAAGTTTTTTGACATGGTGAATCTTCTCTTAATGTCTGGAGTTCAAACCCGAATCGCGTTGCTTGCGAATAGCTACTGTCCATTCATAGTCAACTTGGAATGCTATGTCCCCTATAGTGCTTCAAAGAAAAAAACATGCATCATTTTTAGGCGTCAAAATAGTTACATGCTTCATGGCCCTGGTTACTGCAACACGAAGCTTCAATCGAGCTTGCGCGGCATCCTCGTCTGATGCTTTGGAATGGACAATTCGTCCTTGGTGACACCCCTCATAAACAATGACCTCATCAAATTCTTTTCCTTTTGCCTTATGGATAGTCATCACGTGAATGCCGCTCCAGTTCTTAGTCGAGGATGAAAAATGTTCTTGAAGCAAGGCGTTTCGCACGGCATCGGCAGCACCAGTATAGTTACCGTACATTCGCCATAGCTCATTAAGCCTTGAACGTAGAATGGCGCCTTTATGAAGCAGCCTCAAATATTTTGCATCATTTGCTACCCTCTGAATTGAGTCAGCAACTGAATCCTCAAGTAATTTGCGAACCATCAACCAGTCTTCCCACGGATCACCGATCAAGCGCATTGCATGTCTGTTCTCAGCAATCCGTACGCATTCTTCAACAACAAGCATACGCTTTGACCCTTTAATGCTGCCACAATCGAGATAAATACTGAGTGCACCCGAAAGGCCTAATATACCTTGGCTCGGCGGTTCATCTCCTTTTCGGCCACGCATGTGAGCACATAATTCACGTATTAACCGCTGGGCAGTCTCAATCGGTGTCGTTGCTGTCTCAAGGAGACTGGCTATCAGGACCGCAGCAAGAGATGGCCCTGTCGTTTCTAACGCTACATCATGTCTAATTGAAGGAAGTCGGGCACCCCCAAGAAATTTTTGTTCGGTCAACAAGTAATCAGAAACTTCGAGCATTAGTCGCTTGGATGGAACCAGAACCGCCAAAGACCAGGGCCCAACACCCGATTCATTCAAGCGTTTAAGCACCTTAAGAACAGCGTGCTTTAAATCTAAGTGAATTCCGTTGCCCTTTCGAATTTGATAGTAAATGGCGGACACATCATTATAGCTTTTAGATTTGTTCCTTCCGGAAAGCAGGTCGTTTCCAAAAGTGACAATGTCAGTACCATTGCTGCGGTTATTCTCCGATCCAAAGTCAAACTGAGTCGGAGAGAACGCCGTCGCATACTCGCCAATGCGTTTGGGATCGGCTCCACGAAACTCATAAATACGTTGTTCAGCATCGGCAAGCGCAATAAGTCGGCTTCGAGTCCCAAGGGTGTGAATCATTTGCCATTCATCCTTATTGGTATCCTGGAACTCGTCGAGAATGATGAGAGGATACGTGTCACAGATAATGGAAGAAAGAGCCTTGCTTCTCAAAAGAAGTTCCGCAGAAATTGCTGCAAAAAGGTCAAAGTGCAATAATCCTTCTTCTTGGAACAAGCGGCGCTTCTCCGCCATCCGTTCCGCAGGGTCTATCTCGGCGAGACGTGAGGCTGCATCGGGTGGCGGAAGCAGTCGAATGGGCTTGTCTGCTTTCAGAAGATAACCATGACTACGCAATAACTTCCATGCAAACCCGTGATAAGTGTTAATTTCGAGCGCTTGTTTCTCTGTGTTTGATATCAGCTTTCCTGCCTGCTGAGCAACCCGAGCGATGGTTGCCCTGGCAAAGCTCAAAAACAGAATATGTTGTCCTCGCAGGAGTTTACCGGATCGGATTTCGTGCTCTGCCTTGCGTAAGGCAATGTATGTTTTGCCGGAACCCGGTCCGCCCAAGGCAAGAATATTGCCTGGTGTATCAATAAGTCTTTTCTTTTCTACGGATAATTCGGACATGGTCAATACAGTCCTATTCAGCTTGCTGCTCAGCGGCAGTCACCGTCATCTCGCCTGCTTCCACATTGGTGGCTACTGTTGTTACTGGTTCGACAACCGTCTGAATGGCCACCAGAGTTTCCACGACAAACTTCGGCATCTCGTCTCGTGTACATTCACCAAGCAGGTCTGCCGCACTTCCAGCGCCTTTCGACCATGATAAATAATCGCCGAGAGCATGCCGCAGATCTTTGAGATGCATTGTTGTCGTCGGAAGCTTTGCTGCAAGATGTGTCGGCCACACCCCGCTTTCTGCCAAGCTCATTGCATAACGCCTTAATGCGGGCTCTGCCGTACCCTTCAATAGAATGTTTTCAAATCCTTTTTCAGGAGCTTCAAAGGCGTGTGGAATCACAGAGTCAATAGCCGTCTTGTCTTCAGGACTCTGCTTGTCAAATACCGCGAAGACGATCTTCCCAAGTTTTGTAAAGTGTTCACCCAGTGGCGCGACTTGTTTATCGGTTTCTGCATTAATAACAGCGATGCCTAATGCTTCCAGCGTCTTGAACTCGGTCGGATGTAGTTCATGCAACCGCCGTGCGGCTGCGGGGAAAGCGTCGTACTCCGTGCGACCTTCTGCAATCAAAACACGTCTCGCCAATAGTGCTTCACAAAATCGCGAGCGAAACTGTGTGCGGTACATTTTTGGTTTCACTGTTGGCGGATAGTCAGCCGGAATACCTGATAAGACACCATTTTCACGGCGTATTACTATTACTTGTGTCGGATGGAATTCCTCAAGAACGTAGGGCGAGTGCGACGTAAAAATGGCCTGTGCTGACTTATTTCTGACGCTGTTTATAATACGCTTTTGAGTATGCGGAGGAATCGCAATCTCAGGTTCCTCCATTGCAAAAATAACGTTCTGTTTAAGATCAGCGATAAGCGATAGAAGCGCGAGAACAAGAGTATTGATCGTTCCCGTTCCTTGATGCTGAAACGGAGCCGCGTAATCTGTACCATCCTCTCGTTTGGCACCTGTCCCCATAAATACTGTAAGGGCACGGCGCAAATTCTCGCGAGTTAAGTCTGTAACTCGCATGTGAGGACTGTCAGCCCAGTCTGCTGGAACAAACGACCTTACCGCCTCTTGCACGCTCGTAAGGATATCGCTAATTCCAAGTTCTTTTTTCTCTGCAACCGGGAGTTTCCGCAGTTGGTCCAATACCTCTTCCCACATCTGGAGTCTTTTTTCTTGTAAGCGCAGAATGATATCGAGCAGGGAACCACGCTCAAGACTTAGAGCACGAGAGCCCGTTCGAAGCGTCCGCAGAAATAAGAATCCGCAAAGACGCTTATCTGAAGTACGAAATGCATCTCGACCTCCATCCTCACGGACCGGGGAAAGAAAATAGGTCGTGCCGCTGAAGTCGTCTTCTTCCTCGCTATAAACACCAGTGAATCCAACGCGGAGCGCCGGAAGCACTCCTGTTTGGTCGGTTCCTTCAGGCGGCGGACCTTCGAGAAGACTGCTCGTTGCTCCATTCCACCACTCCAAATGATCCCTAAAATGCCGTGCTTGTTCGTCAGTCAAGCTGGTGATAATAGCTTCAATCGTGATTTCGATGGGCTTTTTCTCGGCATCGATGTACTGGCCAGCATAGAAATCATGCTCATCAATAACCGAACGCTTGGATAACCTCTCAGGGCCGAGGCAGAGATCAATAGCTTCAAGCACGGTTGATTTTCCGCAGTTATTATCGCCAACCAGGGCTGCATGATCGGGAAATAGGAGTTCGCCTTTCTTGATTCCTCGAAAGTTCTCGATTTTTATACTAGCGATTCTCATCGACAACTCCTTTGCCTGACTGCGCAATTGCCTGCTTGAATGAACGACTCCGGGACGTTGATGTTTTTGATGCTTTCAGCTATTGCTCTGAACGCATGTACTGATATCCCTCTATGGCAACTTGCAGATCCCGTCAATTATACTTTTAGAATTTCGTCTGCAAGATGCTGAGCACCCCGCGGTTGTCTCGCTTGGGCGGGACTGCGGGATGTCGCGTTATCATATGCCTCCGGCTCCTGATGGTGGTGCTCCACTGGCTTTAGCGAGACTTATAGCTTGATCGAGATTGACTGTGCCTGTATAACCTGACCAGCATCATATCAGAAAGGGCGTTGTAAATATACCGCAAAGCCGCCCCTAAGAGCGGTATCTACCCCTTCACAATCTCCCAATACCCGCCCTTGTCAGGCCCAACCCGCTTGATAGTGCCTTGTTTGCGCAGATTATCCAGATGATACTTTATGCCGTCTGGTGTGATACCAATCTGAACAGCCAACTCCGCACGGCTGATGGCGGGATTGCCTTTTATCAGCTCCAGCATTTTCTGGGTAGTTTTCTGGGTAGTTTTCTGGGTAGTTTCGGCGTACTTCGTCTGTCCCGCGGATGCAGCATAGACCGTTACCATAAATCCATCGCTGATTTCCTGAAACTTCGGTTCCGGCAGCCCGTAGTCCTTGAAGCCCTGGATGATCCGCCCGATTCCGGAACCGTATTTTTCAACCAGTCCCACTTCCTTGAACATGTCGGCGATCTTGCGGTTACGCAGGGTGGAGCGGTAGTTTCCGCTGAGGAGCTTTTCGATTGTCAGCCCGACGGGCAATCTACCGGGGTTGTAGAACTCTATCCGCTCGTCAAAGACCTTGATGATGGTATCGGACGAACTGGCATAATCCCGGTGAATAATGGCGTTCAGTACGATCTCGCGGACAGCGTCCAGAGGATAATCCCAGCGCTCTTTACGCTGAGGATTGCCGGTGATGATGTAGGCCCGGTTGATGTGTTTTTTGATGAACTCCAATACACCGGTGACTTCCGTGAACAGATCGGTCCTGAGGCGACTGCCGTCCTTGATGAGGGTTTCGGTCTGGAAACGTCCCAGCTCGATGGCCGAGAGGCTTGATTCTCCCGCCATGAAGAGGAAGAAAGCTGCGCGGGCTATTTTCCCTTCTCGGATCAGCTCATATTTTTGCAGGACGGTCAGCGGGTCATCGGTAATCGGCACACTGCGGACCTTGTTGGCCATATCGATGAAATTCTGCACCTTGTCCAGCGAGATGTCCTTTTCGCTGTGATGGTCGTCCAGATAGTAATCCCAGCTGGTATTGCAGGTCTGAAGGTGGAGGTTGACCACTTCGGAGACGGTCAGCTGATGATTGGCGTTTTTTACACGGCGGTAGTAGCGTCCTTTACAGGCAACCGGTTTGATCGGGTATTCCGCGATATCCAATGCGACCACGGTTTTCCCATCAACGTCAAGGGTCTCAACATCAGGGATGACTGTGTTGGATGTGCTCATCTTGACCTGGTTAATCCAGTTTTGAATGGTTTCCTTGGCGAGCTCAACTCCTTTGACCTTGCCGGCATTGGTGACGCCAACAAAGACAGTGCCTCCTTTGCTATTGGCAAAGGAGGAAAGAGTTTCAATGGTTTCCTTGTCGAAACTGGTCTTGAATTCAACCGTTTCAGACTCGCCCGCCTTCAGTGCGGCAAGAAGCTGTGTGGTATTCAGAGGCATCTTCCCTCCAGTGCACTAATGTCAAAAATATTTCGATCAGCATAATCCCGTACCCGTGGTCTATGGCCCAAGGACCGAGGCGTTGAACTTGCCGAGGGGTTCTTTCCGTAGGTAAAACTGAGAGTGAAAAATTGTAGTTTGATTATAGCTATCCAGCGTGGACGGTTGTTACCTGATTATAGGGGAAAATGGCCGTATTGAAAAGAATAAACTTGGAGATTTCAAGGGCATACTCTTCGTCAGGGGTAAAGGTTTCGATGAATATTAGCGGCGGAGTTATTCTTTTATCAACATTTCAGGAATGATTAAAAATGTCGGATCAGAGAAATATTACGGAACAAAATCGAAACAAATCCGTTTAACCATATAGAAGAAGTCGCAGCATACCCGTAGGCGGGGGAAATTTCATTTCACGCCCACGCAAGAGTCGATGAAAGGATACCATAAACATTCATGCTACGGTTGAACCTATTATCTGCCGTTATTCTGCTGACGTTCTTTCAGCCTATTTATGCTTTTTCCGCGGAAATCCTGCAAGAACCGCGTCCTGAAGAGAATATCCCAGTCTATAACCCTGTTTCTGAAAAGCCCGAGACAGAGAGTAGGGTCCTGTCCCTCGATCAATGTATCAAACTGGCATTCGACAACAATCCGGGGCTCCGGATAGAGCAAGAGAAGATCATTGAACTGGAGAACGATTATCGCATAGCCTCCGCAGGTCTTTATCCGAAGGTCACGGCGAGCGCCTACTATACCAGGCTCAGCCGAGACCGCGTGGGCGTGCAGCCGACCATGCAGTATGCCGAGGAAGCCCTGGGGCAGGTCAAGCTGAAGCAGCTTCTGTATGACGGCGGGAAGACCAGCTATAACGGCCGCGCGGCAGCAAAGGCAACAGACGCGCAACGGGACTCCGCTGAAGCAGCGCGGCTCGATACGGTCTATGCCGTGAGCCAGGCCTACTACCGGGTATTGGAAGCGCGCGAACTATTGCGGGTCGGGGAGAATTCACGGTCCCAGCGGGAAGCATTTTTTAAACTGACCGAGACCTTTCAAAAGGCAGGAAAGGCCACGCGTCTTGAGTCTCTTCGGGCGGAGGCCCAGCTCCTGGATGCAGAGCGGCTTCTCGTGCAGGTCCGGGAAGCTCTCCGGATCAGTGAACTCATCCTGAAAAAGACCATGGGTATCGGCGTTGCAACGCAGATCACTATTGCCGACGGGTTGCCGGAAGTGTTTCCGGAGCCTGGAGATGAAGATGCCCTGCTCAAACAAACGCTCGAAAACAATCCTGACCTCAAAAAGAGCGCACAGTTCAAAGAACAGGCCCGGTTGTCCATCGATTCAGCATCGGCGACCTATTTGCCTGAGATCAGCCTGCAGGGGACCTACGGATACCGGGACCGGAATGTGGGTGGTTCCGGGGACGAGTGGATGACCGGCGTATTCCTTGAGTGGTCGCTGTTCGAAGGCGGCCTTACCCGGGCGCAGGTGGGCAAAGCCCGCGCGCGCTTTCGGGAGATCGAGTGGAGCGACAAAGCAATGCGGGACCAGGTCCAGGTGGATCTTCGCCAGGCACTGGGAGATATGCGCACCGCGCTCGCATCCATTCGGGCCTCAAAAAGACTGGTCGAGGCGCAGGACGAAGCATACAAGGCGGTCATGGCATTCTATAAACGGGGCAAAGCGACTTACATCGAGGCGTTGAGCGCTGAGACGGATGTGACCCAGGCAAAAGCGGCTTATGTGCGCGCTGTCGGGGATTACCAGTCCGCCTCAGCGCGGCTTGACCGCATAATCGGAAAAAGAATTTAAAAGGCTGGTCGTCTCGCGCAAAGCCGCAAAGGCGCAAAGGAAAGCACGTCGTTATGGCGGTTTTAAAACAGATTAAAGATTTTTGACTTTCTTGGCGACTTTGCGTCTTTGCGCGAAAATGATTTTGCATTTGCTCCGAGTAATTACAGAATTTTCGCAAAGATAAATAAAGGGGGTAACCGTGACAAAAAAGAAAAAGATCAGCATAGCGGCTGCGTTGGTGGTTGTCGTGATCGCTATCGTCGCATTCGTCGTCCATTCCCGGGCTGGCAAGGATAAGTTGGAAGCTGCTGTGACCACGGCTGTTGTAGAAAAGCGGGACATGGGTTCCCTGGTGCAGGCAACGGGCATCATCAAGCCCAAGGTCGGCGCCGAGGTGAAGGTCGGGGCGCGGATCACCGGCAAGGTGGAACATCTCTATGCCAATATCGGCGACAGGGTTAAAAAGGGCCAGGTTCTCGTGCGGCTCGAACAGGACGACCTGAAGGCCCGGGCGGACCAGGCTGAAGCAGCTTATCTTGAGGTTGCTGCCGCGTTCGACAAGGCGAAGATCGACCTGGATCGGGACAAACCGCTCGCTAAAGAAGGTTATATTTCCCAGCAGAACATCGATGCGCTTCAGAACGCGTATGACATGGCGAACGCGCGGGTCATGAAGGCAAAGGCCGATCAGAATTATGCAAAGGCGCAGCTTTCCTATGCAACGATAACCGCGCCGATCGGCGGCACGATCGCGTCGGTGACGACTCAGCAGGGCGAGACCGTGGCTGCTGGCCTCAGCGCTCCGACCTTCATTACGATCATCGACCTGAACAAGCTCGAAGTGAACGCTTATGTTGACGAGACCGATGTCGGTAAGATCGGAGTCGGTCAGGAGGCGCTCTTTACCGTGGATACCTTTGCGGACAAGGATTTCAAGGGCAAGGTCACGGCCATCTATCCCCGGGCGGTTCTGCAGGAAAACGTGGTCAATTATATAACATTGATCAGCATCGAGAACTCCGAGGGGAAACTGAAGCCCGACATGACGGCGAACGTGACGATAACGCTCAAAAAGAAAAAGGGCGTACTCGTGGCGCCGGGTGCGGCGGTCGTGCGGGAAGGCGGCAAAAAATACGTGATGCTGCAGGCGAAGGACGGGAAGGCAACGCGCAAAGAAGTCAAGACCGGTTGGAAGGAAGGGACGTATCTCGAAATCACGTCGGGTCTCAAGGAGGGCGATGTGGTGGTTGTGAACGGGGGGAATGGGAAAAAATAAAATGCCAGTAGTCAGGAGACAGGAGTCAGAAGTCAGGAGTTGGTGAAAGAAATTCATTCTGAATTCTGGATTCTGGCCCCTGGCTTCTGAATTCAAGGAGGAAACATGATCGAGCTCAAAGACATCACAAAAACGTATCGCAAAAGCGGCGGCATGGAAGTGAAGGTGCTCCAGGGCGTTTCGCTCAAGATAAAAAAGGGCGAGTATGTGGCCATCATGGCCCCGTCAGGCATGGGCAAAAGCACGCTCATGAACATCATCGGCTGTCTGGACAAGCCGAGTACCGGTGAGTACCGTCTTGACGGGATCGAAGTGGATAAGATGGACGATGACAGCCTTTCATCAGTACGGAACAAGAAGATCGGCTTTGTGTTCCAGTCATTCCATCTTTTGGCTCGCACCACGGCGCTTGAGAATGTCCAGCTTCCACTTATTTATAGCACGGAAGAACTGGACATGAACGCCCTTGCGGCAACAGCGCTTGAGGAGGTTGGTCTCGGCGACCGTATGCACTATGTCCCGAGCGAGCTCTCGGGCGGTCAGCAACAGCGCGTGGCCATCGCACGTTCCCTGGTGAACGATCCGAGCATCCTGCTTGCGGATGAGCCGACGGGCAACCTTGATACGGCATCCAGCACCGAGGTCATGTCCATCTTCGACAAACTCCATAAAGACGGCAGGACCATCGTCATGGTCACTCACTCCGACGAGATCGCCCTGCGCGCGAGCCGTGTCATCAGGATGCGCGACGGCAAGATCGTGAGCGATGAAAGGAGGGCGGCATAATGAAACAGGCAAAGACCGTTAAACTCGCCCTGCGGGCAATCGGAATGAACAAAATGCGGGCTTTTTTGATGATGCTCGGCGTCATCATCGGCATAACCACGCTTACGGTGATCGTTTCCGTGGGCAAAGGCGCAAGCGCTAAAGTAATGAAGACCGTCCAGAACTTCGGGGCCAATGCGGTCATGGTGTTCGCAGGCGGCGGCAAGGTCATGGGCCCCCCTGATGAAAAGACCAACACGCTGACCCTTGAAGACGCCCAAGCCGTTATGCAGGAGGTCAAAGGCATCCGGTCCATGGATCCAGCGCTCATCCGGCTCGGACGGACCGTGAAATACGAGGAGAACAACACCAATACGGTGATCTACGGCGGCACTACGAACTACGGCGACGCCTGGGAATGGTCCGCGGAGAGCGGCGATTATTTCACTGAAGAGGACATGGCAGGCATGGCCAGAGTCGCCGTGATCGGAAAGACCGTGGTCGATGACTTATACGATAAGACCGACCCCATCGGAACGAACATCAAGATCGAAAATGTGAACTTCAAGGTCATCGGCGTGCTGGGTCCCCGCGGCACGAGCCCCATGGGCATGGACATGGACAACCGCATCGTTATCCCCTATACGACCGCGTCCCGGCGGGTGTTCAATACCCCGTATATCAGCATCATTCGCATTGCCGCCGCTGATTCGAACCAGGTCGAAAAGATCGAGAATGACGTGGCTGCGCTGCTCAAGGAACGGCATCACATTCAATCCGGATTTCCCGAGGATTATCGCGTGCGGGGAGCTTCTTCCGTCAGCAAGATGGCGAAGGGCATGATGGGCACGCTCAATCTCTTTCTCGGGCTCGTATCGCTCATCTCGCTTGTTGTCGGCGGGATCGTCGTGATGAACATCATGCTTATTTCCGTGGGCGAGCGAGTAAACGAGATCGGGTTGCGCAGAGCTGTCGGGGCGAGGAAAAAGGACATTCGGAACCAGTTCCTGATCGAATCGTCCCTCATCACCCTCATGGGAGGTATTATCGGCGTCCTTGTCGGACTCGTTGTCGCGGTTCTTATCCCCATTATGAGCAAGGGGAAAATGCCTGCCATGCCTTCGTGGGAACCTTTTGTTCTCGGGTTCATCTTCTCGGTGCTTGTCGGCATACTTGCCGGCATTCATCCGGCGAAGAAAGCGGCGGAGATGGATCCGGTTGTTGCTCTAAAGGGCTGATAGTGGAATTGATGAAACGGGGAAACGGAGAAGCGGAGAAACGGTGAGGTAAGGCGAAAAAACGGAAAGGAGCGGTGTAATGGCAGAGAGAATATACTCATATAAAGAACTGCGTGTGTATCAGAATGCGATGGACGCTGCTATGAAGTTGTTCGAATTGACCAAGGCGTTTCCCGCGGAAGAGAAATATTCCCTTGTCGATCAGGTCCGCCGTTCATCCCGGTCAGTGTGTGCCAATATTGCTGAAGCCTGGCGAAAGAGACGTTATCGAGCGGCATTTGTTGCAAAGCTGAGCGATGCCGAGAGTGAAGCTTGCGAAACTCAGGTGTGGATAGAATTTGCGGCGCGATGCGCTTATCTTGAAGAGGCAACTTGTTCAGAGCTAGATAAAGCGTATGACCAAATAATCGGGCAGATCGTCCGAATGATCGAGGAGCCGGATAAATGGCTGATAAAGTAAATTTTCGACGGGGAAATTGTCTTTATCTCCGTTTCGCCGTGTCCCCGTTTCACCGTTTCATATCTTCCTTATGAAAATACTCAAGGGCACAAAAATAGCACTCAAAACCCTCGGCGCGCACAAGATGCGGACAGCGCTCGCGGTGATCGGCATCGTGATCGGCGTATCCGCAGTGGTCCTGATGGTCGCCATCGGCAGAGGTGCGCAGGAGGCGGTCCTCAAAAAGATCCAGGGCCTCGGCACGAATCTGATCATCGTTACCGCGGGAAAGGTGCGCATTATCGCAGGCAGGCCGAGGCAGACCGGGAACACGACGTCTCTCACGGTGCGCGATGCTGAGGCGCTTGCATCCGAATCATCCGCGATAGCGGGGGCGGCCCCGTTCCAGGGAAAGAAATATCTCGTCAAGTACGCCGAGGCAAGCACCAACACGATCGTTTCAGGCACCACGCCCGATTTCCCCGACATACGGAATTTTCGGCCAGGCATGGGCCGCTTTTTTACCGAGGATGAGGTCAAGGCCTCCATGCGGGTCGTTGTGCTCGGCAAGACCGTTGTGAACAATCTGTTCGAAGGCCGCGCACCCATCGGCGAGACGATACGGGTCAATAATGTGCCTTTCGAGGTCATCGGCGTGCTTGAGGAAAAAGGGGTGAACGCCATCGGCCAGGATGACGACGATCAGATCCTTATTCCGATCACCACCGTCATGCATAGACTGATGAACGTCATTTACGTGAACAACGTCTACGTCGCGGCGCGCGATGTATCGGTCATGGACAAGGCGGTAGCCGACATCGCGTCGATCCTCCGTGAGCGTCATCATTTGAAACCAGGCAAGGAAGACGACTTCAGCATCCAGAATCAGATGGACATCCTGCGCGCGGAGCAGGAAACGTCGGAGACCTTTACCCTGCTTCTCGGCGGCATAGCAGCGATCTCACTCCTCGTCGGCGGCGTGGGCATCTTCGCGATCATGCTCATATCCATCAAAGAACGCACCAAAGAGATAGGACTCCGCCGGGCGCTCGGCGCGCGCAAGAAGGACATCCTGCTTCAATTTCTCCTGGAAGCTCTGGTGCTCAGTCTTGCGGGCGGGATCATCGGCGCGGTGATCGGCGTTCTTGGGTCGCTCATCACCGGCTGGACCACGGAGCTTCCCACAAGTGTATCCGGCCTCTCCGTAATTGTTGCGTTTCTGTTTTCAGCCGCGATAGGAATGTTCTTCGGCATTTATCCTGCCAAGAAGGCGGCTGAATTCGATCCGATTCATGCTTTGCGGTCGGAATAGAAAAAGATGCTGTGTATCAAACGCATTGTTGCTGCAGTCAACTCCATGGTATCATCGTGTTGAACTCAGGGGTAAATCCGAATAAAACAGGGGGAGGAAGAATGAAAAAGAAACAAGTGGTAACGGGCTTAGCAGTGACGGCTATTTTGGCGCTGATCGTTGTAACTGCATATGCGGCAATCGTCGGATCGAAGAAAGAGGGACTGGTCGAGTACGTCGGCGCACAGAAAGATATCTTTGTGAACGGCAAGGCAACAAGCGTTGTTTCTTTGGAAGACCTGGCCGGACGCAAAGGCCTGTACGCCATGGGACCGATAGACGGACTTGACGGAGAGATCACGATCTTCGATTCGAAGCCGTATATCACGCAAGTGCGCGGCTCTGACTATGTGGTGGATACCACGCTCAAGCACGGCGCGTTTTTTCTGGTTTGGTCTGAGCAGACGAAATGGCAGGATGTTCCTGTTCCTAACACGGTGAAGGGTTACGTTGACTTGCAGCAGTTCGTAAAGGCGCAGGCGCAGGCAGCCGGGACTGATGTAACGAAGCCGTTCCCGTTCCTGCTCTCCGGGACACCTGTTGAGATCAAATGGCACATTAACGTGGACCGGACGGAAGGGAAGCCCATTACAAAAGAATCGTTCGCCAAGTCGAAGCAGCCATTCATGACAAAGAACGAGCCTGTTGACATCATCGGTTTCTATTCCGAGCATCATGCCGGTGTGTTTCTTACGGCGACCACCCCGGTGATCAAAGAAGATTCAGGCATAAAGAACGCGATACACATCCATCTCGTGTCGCGGACGAGCAAGGCTGCTGGACATATTGACGATATTACGTTCGGTGACAGCATGGTGCTTCGCTTGCCGAAGCCGTGATGACGGAAACATGATAGAATTCAAAGCAAACGGGCGGGAGTCTCTCCCGCCCGTTTTGTTTGATCCGGATCATCAAAAGTAGTGAACGGCATTATGGAGATGTCGGCATAACGGCAAAGATGCATCGCTGTCCGGCGCCGCAAGGTGGATATGAAGGAAACCATATTATCTGTTAAAAAAATCTTATTTGTCTTTCTCAAGATCGGCACCTTCGCATTCGGCGGCGTCTATTCGATGCTTGCCTTTTTTGAGCGGGAACTCGTGCTGAAAAGGAAGTGGATCAGCCAGGAAGAATTCGCCGAGAGCATCGTCATAGGACAGTTGACGCCCGGCGCGCCTATTGTCAATACCGGCATATTCATCATAGCAGCCGTAGGTTTTGCTATACTAGTGTTTACGAAAGCAGAACCGACATTCGTCATACTCGGCGCAGGTGTTGCGGGCGCGTTGCTCTATTAATGCGACAGTCTGTCCAACGTAAAGGAGAATACTATGAACGGTCAGGCATGCCCGATGACAAAGATGGAGAAGCTTCTTGTGGCAACAGACGGCTCTGCCCACGGTGAAAATGCGGTAAAAGAGGCCATTCTTCTTGCGAAGAAATGTTCAAGTAAACTCATTGCCCTCTCGGTTGTCATAACGAACCTTGAGTTTGAAGTTACGATGCCGCAAGTCGTTGAAAAGGAGGACAAGAAAGCGCGGGAACATCTTGAATCCATCAAGGCGCGGGCGTCAAAAGAAGGCATTGACTGCGAGATAGCGGTGTTCCATGGAGACGAGCCGTACCAGGACATCGTGCGTTTGGCCTCAGAGAACCGCGTTGATATGATCATTGTGGGCAGGCACGGGAGAACAGGACTCGTACGGCTGATGATGGGAAGTGTTGCCGCAAAGGTCATCGGGCATGCTCCTTGTAACGTTCTGGTGGTATCTCCGACCGCGCGTATCGAGTTTAAAAATATTCTTATTGCGACGGACGGCTCACGATATAGTCAAACGGCGATCCACGAAGCCATCGGTATCGCAAAAAGGTGTAATGGCTCCCTCGTTGCCCTGTCGGTTGCTTCCGCTGATGCAGAACGTAAAGCAGCGGAGGATACCGTAAGGTATGCAACAGAGCTTGCGGCAAAAGAGGGTGTCAAAGCGGAAGGCATAACAATTATCGGCAAGCCCTATGAGGCCATCGTGGAAACGGCAAAACAGAAGCGCGCGGACCTGATCGTCGTCGGGAGCCATGGAAGAAGAGGGCTTGAGCGGCTTCTCATGGGCAGCGTGACGGAAAGAGTCATCGGACATACAGAGGCAGGGGTTTTGGTGGTTAAGGCGCGGTAGATTTCGCCGCTGACCGCATTACGGCTCAAGGAGGTCATCATGCCGTTGATCATTGCTGAGAACATTCGGAAGGAATATCAGGCCGGCGAGGTCAGCATTAAGGCGTTGAAAGGCCTTAGTTTCGAAATCGAGCCCGCGTCTTTTGTGTCCTTTGTCGGCCCCTCGGGTAGTGGAAAGACGACGCTCCTTAATCTCATCGGATGCCTTGACAAGCCGACTGAGGGGAAATTGGTAGTGGCGGACACGGATGTTCTTCACCTCGACCGGAAACGGAGCGCATTGTTCAGAGGCAATACCATCGGTTTCATCTTCCAGGATTTCAACCTCATGCCGGTGCTTACGGTGTATGAAAACATCGAGTACCCGCTTCTCATGGTGCAAAACACTCCGGTGGACGAGCGGAAACGAAGGGTCACAGCCCTTCTGAACGCCGTCGGCATGATCGAACAAAAAGACAAATACCCTGACCAGATCTCCGGCGGACAGAAACAGCGGGTGGCCATTGCGCGTGCGCTGGTCACAAACCCGAAGCTCGTGCTTGCCGACGAGCCGACGGCGAACCTCGACCATACGACGGCCTATATGGTCATTGAACTCATGAAAAAGATGCGCGACGAGTTTAACACCACCTTCATATTCTCGACCCACGACCAGAAGATCGTCGGTGAGGCCGAGATCCTCTACACGCTTGAGGACGGTGAACTGAAGGACAGGCTGGTGAAGGGAGGGAAAGGCAATGGGTAATCTCTTCAAAATAGCCGTCAGGAACCTCCTCCGTTATAAGCGGCGGACATTGCTTACAGCCTCGCTCATCACCATCGGCGTCGTGTTCGTCATCGTCTTTCTGGCGGTTTCCGGATCCTTTAAGAACATGATGATCGGGCAGATCACCGATTCCATGCTCGGCCATGTGCAGGTACACCGCAAGGGCTATGTGGCGTCCATCGACAATCTGCCGCTGAACCTGAACATGAAGGCCGGAGCCGCAGAAAAAGTTAAGAGCATGCTCGACAAAGAAGTCGCGATAGAAGCGTATTCTCCGAGGATAAAATTCGGGGGCATGTTCAGCAACTTCGTGGAAACGACGAATGTCAGGCTCGTCGCCGTCTATCCCGAGAAGGAGTTCGCGACCGTACCGCTCCTGCCCTCTCGAATTACCGAAGGAGAGAAGTCGATCAAGAGGGGAGAAATCCTCGTTCCCAACCTCCTGGCAAAAGGCATGGGCGTGAAGGTCGGTGACACCGTTGTTGTGGTTGCCACCAACAAGGACGGCTCGGTCAACGGCAAACAGTTCAGGGTCTCTGGTGTGGTCGAGGGCATCACCGGACCGGGGGGACGGGACGGTTACATCCACATCGAGGACGCTGTGGAACTTCTTAGGATGGAAGAGCCGGAAGTGAGCGAAATTGCGATCAGGCTGAAGGATTTCAGCAAGCTTAACAGGTTCTCTGAGAAGCTCAACGGGCTGCTTGGATCGGAACTGAACAAACAAGGGAAGCCCGCATTTGAAGTGCATACCTGGGAAAACCTCTCGCCTTTCTATAACGTCGCCCGCATGATCGATATGATGACCTTTTTCATCAAGCTCATGCTCATCGCCATTGTTCTGATCAGCATCATGAACGTCATGATCATGGCCGTCTATGAACGGATACGGGAGATCGGCACGATCGCGGCCATCGGGACACTGCCGGGAAAGATACTCTCCCTGTTCGTGATAGAGGGTTTCCTCCTTGGCGTTACGGGTGCGGTCATAGGCGACATCGCGGGAATGGCGATCATCTCTGTTATCAATCTCTCGAAAATAACGTTCAACTTCGGACAGCAGACGGGACTGCTTCTTACGGCGACCATAACCCCGGCAGACCTGATGACCATATCCGTTACGGTAATCGTCGTCTCAGTAATCGCCAGCCTCCAGCCCGCGTTCAAGGCGTCGAGGATGGAGCCGATCAAGGCGTTGAGGCATGTTTAGGAGGCCGTCCATGAAACATATTGCCGCATGTCTCGTCGTGCTGCTTTGCGCTTCGCCGGTTCTTGCTATAGACGGCACGGAACTGCTGAAGCAGGTGGACCGGAACCTGAACCCGGAGTCTTACGAGTCGTACCGGAAGCTAATCAATATCGAGCCCGACGGCAGGAAAAAGGAATATACCCTTTTTACCGTAAAGAAAGGGGTGGACAAAGTGGCGTCCCTCTTTATCGCGCCTGCCAGCGAAAAGGGCAGGAGCACCCTGCGGGTCGGGGACAATATGTGGTTCTATATCCCCAACGTGGGCAAGCCCATACGCATCACGAGCCTCCAGTCCGTGGTGGGCGGGGTTTTCAACAATGCCGACATTCTGCAGCTCGATTACGCGGCGGAATATGTCGTCGAGAAGGTCGAAGAGCAGGGAAATGAATATCTTCTCCATCTTAAGGCAAAGACAAGGACCGTTGCCTATGACCGGATAAGGCTTCGGGCCGAGAAGGAGAAAAGACTTCCGACAAAGATCGAATGCCTGACCGAGGCGGGTATGCTGATCAAGACCCTCTATTTCAAGGACGTGAAGGATTTCGGCAACGGCATCATGCGGCCCGCTGTCATCGAAACGGACAGCCCGCTTTACAAGAACTATAAATCGATCATGATATTGGCGAAGATCAAAGCCCGCGACTTCAAGGATGAAGTCTTCACCCTTACCTTCATGCCGAACCTGGAGTCTTTGAGATAGGACGATAATTTGGAGACTTTGCCGAAAGCCGCACCATCAAAAACAGACCTTTTTTTCTCGTTCCTGAGACTGGGACTTACCGCTTTCGGCGGTCCCGCCATGGTCGCCTATATACGGGATCTGTCCGTGAAACGCAATCAGTGGGTAGATGAAAAAACATTCAAGGACGGCGTGGCCCTTGCCCAGTCAATACCCGGCGCAACGGCCATGCAGGTAGCGGCATATGTCGGACTGCGCGCGCGAGGGACAGGAGGAGCGCTGTTGTCCTATATCGGGTTCGGATTGCCTGCTTTTATTCTCATGCTGATACTTGCAGCGTTTTATAAGCAGTCCCGGAACATTTCGCAAGTCATATCGTTGTTTAACGGCCTTCAGGTGATTGTGGTTGCGATCATTGCCAATGCACTTTATTCTTTTGGCAAGGACACCGTGAAAAGCTACAGGGGATTCGCTCTCTCGGCCCTGGCAGCCCTCCTTTTTTGGTCAGGCATCAGTCCTTTTCCGGTAATTATCTGCGCGGCACTGACAGGCATGGTTTTATTTAGAGACGTCGAACCTCTAATTCCGTCAACCTCTTACCGCGAAAATAACGGATTGATGGTCAAGCAAATAGCCCTGCTCGTATTGATCTTACTGACGGGACTTGCGACGCTGTATTTTGTAAATTCACAACTGTTCAAACTGGCATTGATGATGCTCAGGATTGACTTATTTGCTTTCGGAGGCGGTTTTGTTTCGCTGCCGTTAATGCTCCATGAAATCGTGAATGTGAGAGGATGGATGGACTACCGGACGTTTATGGATGGGGTGGCTCTCGGTCAGGTTACCCCGGGCCCCATTGTCATCACGGCAACCTTCGTCGGATATCTGGCATACGGATTCGCTGGCGCCATAGTGGCGACCACGGCGATCTTCACGCCTTCTTTATTAATATTGATAATAGTTACCCCCCTGTTCGACAGATTAAAGAGATCATCGCATTTCTTGAAGGCGACAAAAGGGATACTGGCGTCCTTTGTCGGCCTCCTCTTCTTTGTTACCGTAAAATTTCTCCTTAACGTTCCGTGGGACATGATGCGGATCATATTGGGACTGGCAGCATTGACTGCGTTGTTGAAGAAGTTCGATGTGCTCTATGTCGTGCTGATCGGCGCGGTCATATCAATGCTCCTGCTATAGCGCACGCAGAGGTTATCGTGGCATTCAAAATGAACATCGGGTCAGCCATGCGATTCATTCGGTTAATAACAGTTCTGCTTGGCGCTCTTGCAACTTTCTTATTTTCAGGTGTCCTTTATGCGGAAGACTACGCTTTTGACGTCTCGGAAACAGAAAAGAAGCCCTACCATTTCGGCGGCTACGCGGATCTTAGGCCCGTGCTGTACGGACTGGACCGGGACGCGGCTTTGTACCAGCTCAGGTTCTATAACCGGGACGAAGGACATGCACTGCCGGAATACAACGCGGCGCTTCAGCTTGAAGGTGGTATTGAAAAAGGCATAACAAAGCTCTTCGTGAGAACGAACACAGCCTATCAGAATTCCTATCTTGGTGCTACTTCCACGACAACGGCATACGAGGCCTTCCTGTCCGTCAAGCCTGCGCCGTCGCTCACGATCGACGCCGGCAAGAAGACGCTCAAATGGGGGAAAGGATATGCCTGGAACCCGGTAGGCTTTGTTGACCGGCCAAAGAATCCCGATGAGCCAGACCTGAATCTCGAAGGCTATGTTGTCGCCTCGGCGGACTATATCAAGAGTTTCAATGGGCCTCTCAAGACGCTTTCGATCACCCCTGTGCTCATCCCGGTCTCGGAGCATGTGAATGATGATTTTGGGGAAACGAACCATCTGAACACAGCCGGAAAGATCTATCTACTTCTTTACGACACGGACATCGACTTCCTGTTCCTCACGGGCGCCAGCCGGCCGTCCCGGTACGGCATGGATATCTCGCGGAACATCACGACCAACCTGGAGATTCACGGAGAGGTCAGCCGTATCAACGATTTCACGCGGAGTTACATCGGCAGCAACGGGAGTTCTTCTCAGACCGTGTACGACGCGACAAGCTGGCTCCTGGGGCTCCGGTATCTCACCGAAAAGGACACGACGTATATCCTTGAATACTACCGCAACGGAACAGGCTTCACCGGGCAGGAGATGCAGGATTACTTCACGTTCGTGCACAATGCATACGATTCCTATCTCTCAACGGGAAGCGATGCGCTCCTTCAGAAGGCGACGACAGTGACGGAGAAAAGCTACAGCAAGGCGAACGCCGGGCAAGAGTATGTTTACTTTCGCGTGAGTCAGAAGGACCCCTTTGATATTCTCTATTGGACACCAGCGTTGACGGCGATCGTGAACGCCGAAGATCGGAGTTATTCCTTGTCGCCCGAGATTGCCTACACCGGGATCACGAACCTTGAAATGCGTCTCAAGGGGACCGTTCTGGTCGGAGACCGGCTAAGTGAGTACGGCGAGAAACCATACAGCTATCGTGTGGAGCTGAGGGCGCGGTATTACTTCTGATCGGCAAGGCAAGTCTGATCAATAGCGGAAAGGTGCGGATTCGTGCCGATGATAAGCTAAACAACGTTAAGATTGACTTACCCGTGACGTGTCATTATAATAGCGCTCATTCCGTTCGCTTTCACGTTATCCTGTTTCCCAGGAGGCATTATTTATGGATTTTCTGAACATGACTTTCCCCATATCCGGGGTGACCACCAACCTGCTTCTCCCGCCGTTGATTTCCCTTGTCATCTCATTCTTTACCTCCATGGGCGGAATCTCGGGAGCTTTTCTCCTTCTCCCGTTCCAGATGAGTGTTCTCAACTATACGGCCCCGTCAGTCAGCGGCACGAACCATGTCTTCAACATCGTCGCGATCCCCAGCGGCGTTTACCGGTATATCAAAGAAGGCCGTATGGCCTGGCCGCTCACCTGGGTGGTGATAGCCGGAACGCTGCCGGGCGTTTTCATCGGATATTATATCCGTGTCCTGTATCTACCCGATCCGAAAGTCTTCAAACTGTTTGTCGGTTGCGTACTGCTTTACATCGGGTTGCGACTCTTCAGGGAAATGATCAACGGGAAGAAGGCGCAATCAGCAAGCGCGAAGGCGTTCGAGGACAAATTCAAAGCACTGTCGGAGGAGCGCAGAAAACAGGAGGGCGGGCGGATCGCGGCTGGGCTGCCGGCTGAAGCGGTGGTGAAGACCATCAGCGTCTCATTGAAGAATGTTGAATACGAATTCTGGGGGGAGAGGTTCACATTCAACACCATGGGCATGTTCAGCCTGGCTTGTATTGTGGGCATCATCGGGGGGGCTTACGGCATCGGCGGCGGGGCGATCATAGCGCCTTTCTGCGTTGCCTTCTTCCATCTGCCGGTCTATACGATTGCGGGCGCCACTCTCATGGGAACATTCATAACCTCGGCGGCGGGAGCGCTTTTTTTCAGCGTCATTCCCGCAACGAATGGAGTTTCCCCCATGCCGGACTGGCCCCTGGGAATCCTCTTTGGCCTCGGTGGCTTCATAGGCATGTATCTCGGAGCGAAGACCCAGAAATACGTTCCCCAGAAGTTCATCAAGATCATCGTCGTCGCCGCGATCATGTTTCTTGCGGTCAAATATATCGTGCAATATTTTTAATTAAAGGATATAGTTTGGGAAAAACATCACCGATTTTTCACGTAACTCAATATATAAGGAGGAGACTTACAATGAAGAGAAGCAGGAAGGTTGTTGTAACGGCACTGGCGATGGTGTTGGGAATGTTCTTGTCTTTGGCGCAGGCCGCTGAGCCGATCAAGATCGGCGTCGCGGCCATGATATCGCCCAAGGAGACCATGAAGTATTACAAGCAGATCCTCGATTTTGTGGGAACGAAGATCGGCAGGCCCGTCGAGATGGTGCTGAAGGAAAATTACGATGAAATGGATGGGATGCTCGATCGTGGAGAAGTTAACGTTGCGTTCGTGTGCTCCGGCCCCTATGTGAAAGACAAGGCCAAGTTCGGCGCGGAATTGCTCGTCGCTCCCCAGTCCTATGGTCAGCCCTTCTACCATGCATATATCATTGTGCATAAGGACAGCCCCATCAAGGACCTGGCGGGCCTCAAGGGCAAGAAGTTCGCTTTCACGGACCCCAAGTCCAACACAGGGAAACTGGTGCCGACCTACATGGTGGCCAGGGATTTCAATACCACGCCCGAGAAGTTCTTCGGCGAAGTGATCTACACCCACAGTCACGACAAGTCCATGGAGTCGGTCGCCAAAAAGATGGTTGACGGCGCGAGCATCGACAGCCTGATCTATGATTATGCGGCGAAGAAAAACCCGGTGTACACGCAGCTCACCAGGATAATCCGCAAGTCCCCGGCCTACGGCATCCCGCCGGTGATCGTGAAAAAAGACATGGACCCCGCGCTCAAAGAGGCGCTCAAAAAAGCGTTTCTCTCGATGCATGAGGATCCGGCGGGCAAGGCGATCCTCGACGGGATAATGGTGGACAAATTCATTGTGCCCAAGGACGCGGACTACAACAGCGTGCGGGAAATGAACGATTGGCTTGCAAAGCAGAAGTGAGCGTTGCCGGTTGTTGCTCGTGTAGTGAGTCGTAAATTATATTACCTTTGCAACTAAATTGAAATCACCCCACCTGACCTCCCCTTGGCAAGGGGAGGGACTCTTTATTGCCCTCCTTGCCAGGGAGGGGTTGGGGAGGTGGTGTTTCCTCTCTTGTTAGTCGAGAAGAGAGGAAAAAGTCCGGGGGGACAAAAGATGTTTCAAGCACTGAAAGCAAAGTTGCAGCAGCGGATGGGCTTTAAGCTGGTTGCCGCCGTGAGCGCCGCGGTCCTGATCCTGACGATTGCGGGCGCGATCGTCGCCGCGCGATACGTTCTTGCCATGCGCTATGAGGAGCGCAGGGAGCAGGGGCGCGTGCTCGCCGATTTTCTCGGACGGTCGGCCACTGACGCCATTTTGTTCAAGGACCTCATTCGTATCGACGGTCTTGTTTCCGACGCTCTGCGGTCGCAGGATGCGCTCTATGTTTATGTTGTTGAGGGGGCGGGCGCCCCGCTGAGCACCGTCGCCGCAAGTTTCAACACCACCCGCGCCGATGTGCAGCAGGCGTTTCAGCGGGAGCACCCCGACGATGTAAGCGGACTTGCGGCCTATCTGAAGAAAGAGCTCGATATTCTTGAAGTAGCCACGGATGTTTCCATCGACGGCTCAAGAATCGGCGCGGTCATGATCGGATATCCCCGATCTACGATGAAACGCGAGGCCGTCAGGCTCGTTGTTGTACTGCTCGCGGCTTCGCTGGCTTTTGCCGTGGTCATGTCCGCGATCATTTTTCTGATGATTCGGAAGATGGTTGTTCATCCGACCATGGAGAGTCTGGCTGTTGCCACGAGGATGGCCGCGGGCGACCTGACCCGGAGCGTGCCGGTAACGTCCCGGGATGAGCTCGGGATGCTCGGTCAGGGCCTGAACGCCATGATTGCCGGGCTCAAGACGATGCTCGGCGGCAACCGGGAATCGGCGGGGAAGCTCGAAGCGGTTTCGGAGAAGGTTGCCGGGGCCTCGTCCAGGATCGCCGCCGGCAGCCAGGAGCAGCGCGCGGCCGTTGAAGAGGCCGCATCGTCGGTGAACGAGATGCATTTTTCGCTGAAGGAGATCGGTGGTAATGTCGAGGATTTGAACAGGACGGTGGAGCAGACCTCGTCCAGGGTGATCGAAACGAGCGCTTCAAGCGACGAGGTGGCGCGAATGACGCAAGAACTCTCGGCCATGGTGGAGTCGACGGTGACGGCGATCGCCCAGATGTCGGCCGCCATCCGTGAAATCGCCGGTAGCGTGGAGGGCCTGTCGTCCATTGCGGAAGGGACGGCCACGACCGTGGGCGAGATCAGCGCCTCGGTGAGAGAGGTGGATTCGAGCGCGCGGCAGTCGGCGAAGCTGGCCGAGGCCGTGACCGCCGATGCCCGGGAACTCGGGATGCATTCCATTGATAAGGCCATCGACGGGATGCGGCTGATCGATGAGGAAACGCGACGGACGGCGGAAGTCATCAACCGGCTGGGCGGACGGGCGGAGAGTATCGGGAGCATATTGACCGTGATCGGAGACATCACGGATAAGACGTCCCTGCTGGCGTTGAACGCCGCCATTCTGGCGGCCCGGGCGGGCGAACAGGGAAAAGGCTTTTCCGTTGTCGCCGTTGAGATCCGGGAGCTTGCGAACCGTACGGCGGCCTCGACGCAGGAGATCAGCGAACTGATCAAGTCGGTGCAGGCCGAATCCCGTGAGGCCGTCGCGATGATGCAAAAGGGCGTTGCGCGCGCGGAGGACGGAACGCGCCTCACCAACGACGCGGGGGCGGCCCTTCGGAAGATCCTTGAGCGCGCCGGTCAGTCGCGCGACATGAGCGGCATCATAAGCAGGGCGACGGTGGAACAGACCTTGGCTATGAAGCAGGTGTCCGAGGCCGTGGAACGGGTCAGCGGCATGGCGCGCCAGATCGCGAGGGCGACGGGCGAACAGCGCGCGGGGAGCGATCAGATCACCCGAGCGGCGGAACGCATGAGGGAGATCACCAATTTTGTGAAAGGCGCCGCCACCGAACAGGTACAGGCCAACAAGGAGATCGTGGCCGCTGTTGAAACGATAAGCGCAAAGATCGGACAGGTACACCGCGCATCGGACGAGGTGCGGACGGGCAGCGACCTGATCGTGAAGGCCATCGATCGGATCAAGCTGATCGCGAAGGAAAACGCGCTTCAGGCGGGCCAGCTGGGTGATTCCGTCCAGGTGATGACCGCCCAGACGGTCTCCCTGAAATCAGACATCGAACGATTCAGGGTTTAGAAGAATGAGGGGAAAATGATACGAATGACAGGAGGATCGTTATGAAGAAATTATTGATCGGCTGTTTGCTGCTCCTGCTTTTTGTCGTAACAGCGGGCGCCGCGGAAAAGAACCTTGTTGAGCTGCATAAGAATGCGGGGAAGTCAGGCAACAAGGAGTGCCTTGCCTGCCACGGTAATATCAAGAGGGACGTCAGCCTTGATAAGAAGTACAAGATGTTTCACCGGGTGCATCTTGAATCAAAGAAAGACACGCCGAAGAATTGCGCCGACTGTCATCAGTCCGTTGATTTGAGGAACGGCTCCGGGGCCGCTCTCCGGAAGCAGGTCGATCCCCGTGTCTGTTCAGGATGCCACAGCGGCGGTGTAAAAGGCGCAAAGGAATTATTTGTCCAGTAAACGCCTTTAGAAAATAACTCACTGACGGTGACAGGTCCGGCAGTGTTAACAGGTTGAATGAAATATCTCGCCGGGCGCAATTCGGCGATTTGTTCTAACGGGGTAAAGGAGGATGTCGATGGGCGAGGATAGGGTAATTACAGAAAAGGAAAAAGACCTGTTCGAGGAAGTTACGGGCAAGGAATTCACGAGGCGTTCGTTTCTGAAATGGACCTCGGCGCTTGCCGGCGCGGCCGTGGCCAGCGGCCTTCTCTGGGACAACAAACTCGGCTTGTTCCGCGAAGCGAGCGCGCAGGAAAAGAACTTGAAGGATGGCGAATGGATTTACAGCAACTGCAACATGTGCGGAGGCCAGTCCGGCATCAAAGTAAAAGTAGTGAACGGCAGGGCGGTCAAGATCGAGGGTATCGCCAACCCCAACAATATCGCAAATATCTCCACCAACTATGAAAAGGCGCTGAGTGAGCTGACGCCGCTTTACAACGACAAGGATGCGGTCGGCAGGCTGTGCCCGAAGGGGAATGCCGGTCTCCGGAACCTGTATGATCCGGACCGGCTCAAGACCCCGATGGTAAAGGTCGGCGAGCGCGGCAGCGGGAAGTGGAAGGCGATCTCCTGGGACCAGGCGGTGACGCAGGTTGCCGGGAATCTGCAGAAGATCAAAGACAAGCACGGCGCGGAAAGTCTTGCCTGGTTCAGCGAGGACCATTGCTTCACTCATATTCAGCAGGACTTCTGCAAGCTGTACGGCACGCCCAATTATCACAACCATGCGAACCTCTGCGATGTGGCCCGGAAAGCCTCCTTCAAGCTGGTCATGGGCGATGAACGACCGCTCGCGGACTTCGAGGACGCGTCATACGCGCTCGTGTTCGGATGGAACCTTCTGGGCGCCATGAAGTGGACCCATCTGCCTGGTATCTGGAACCGGGGCCGCGCAAAGGGCGCGAAGATGGTCTACGTCGATCCCGTTCACAGCCAGACCGCCGCCAAGGCCGACCAGTGGGTGCCGATCCGTCCGGGAACGGACGGGGCAATGGCGCTGGCCATCGGCCATGTGTTGATCAGGAAAAACCTTATCAACAAACCTTTCATAGACGAGTGGTGCGTGGGGTTTGATGAATATGCCGCATATGTCGCGGACAAGACCCCTGAATGGGCGGAAAAGATGACCACGGTCCCGGCGGCAACCATCGAGCAGATAGCCACTGAAATCGGCGAGACGGCGAAGGCGGGCAAGGGCGTTGTGATCGACACCTGGAGCGGTCCCGGACATCATACGAATGCGACCCTGGGAGGTTATGCCATTACAGTGCTTCCCGCCCTGATCGGCATGGTCGATAGATCAGGCACGATGATGATCCCGAGCAAGAAGGGGAACGCCTATCACGCCCTCGAAGTCGAGCTCCCGTCTTTGAAAAAACCGAGGGTGGACGGCAAGGGAACAAAGTATATCCTGGGGCACGGTTCCGGCATCTACGTGGAAACCAGGGACGTCGTGCTTGCGGGCAAGGAATCAACGACGGGTTCGGGTGTGCCGAAAGCCGGAGTTTTCGTGTATCAGAACTTCGTCATGTCCGTGCCGAATACGAACAAGAATATCGATTTCATGAAAAAACTCGAGTATGTGGTCGTAAACGACACACACATGAGCGAGACCGCGGAACTGGCGGACATCATCATCCCGGGTTCGGTCTATCTTGAGCGTTATGATTTTACCGGGTACTGGGTGACCTGGCCCGTCCTCGGACTTCGGAAGCCCGTGGTTAAGTCCGTTATCAACGGCATGACCGAAGTCGAGTTCTGGGTGGCGGTCATGAAGAAAATGGGGATGAAGGACAAAAAGGGGTATTCTCCGGCGGATCTTTCGAATGAGGCCTACTATGCCGATGAATACAACCCGACGTCGTATGCCAGGGAACAGGATTGGGAAGCGTACAAAAAATCCACACTCGCCATGACCGGCAGGACCGAATATGAAAAATTCCGGAAGGAAACGGCCATGCCCGAGGGAGGCAGCATCGATGAAAAGACCGGCGTGGTGAAGGAAAAGGCGGGAGCCGACGGCAAGGCCAAGGCGGTGGGCGTGAAGATAGGCGAGAAGATTTACAAAGGCTTCGAGACACCGACCCGGAAGCTGGAAATCACCTCAACCTTCCTAAAGAAGAACAAGTACAGCGGCCTGCCGGAATACAGCGCGCCTGAAGACGCGCCTACCGCGGATTTCCCGCTCCATCTCGTGAACTTCAAGCAGTCCGAGCACACCCATTCCCGGACGTTCAACAACGATTACCTCATGGAGATGAAGCCGGATAATCCGCTGATCATCAATGCGGCAACGGCGGAAAAGCTTGGCCTCAGGGACGGGGATGCGGTCTGGATAGAATCTTCTTTTGCAAAGGCCAAGGGGACAGTGCAGGTATCTGAACGGATCCATCCCGAGGTCGTGGCCTTGCAGCATGGATATGGACATTGGGGCTTTGGCAAGATTGCAAAGGGCTCGATGAACACTTTAAACAAATGGTCCTCAGCGGGCACTGCCGACGGACAGTTCCTGCCGGGCAAGGCTGAAAAATTCTCCGGCATGGCCGTACACAAGGAAATCGGCGTCAAGGTCGTTAAGGCATAGGGAGGAAAAAATAATGGCGAAAAATCCAAATCAAATAGGCTGGTACTACAACGAAAACAACTGCATTGCCTGCAGGGCCTGCGAGGCCGGATGCAAGCAGGAGTTCGACCTCCCGATCGGTGTACGCCGCAGGCGGGTAATCATCAAGGAGGAAGGTAAATACCCGAATGCCAGGGTGCGCTATATTTCCACGGCCTGCAACCACTGCGAAGAGCCGGCGTGCCTGAAGGCCTGTCCTGTCGGGGCTTACACCAAGGAACCCGAGTTCGGCGTGGTTTTGCATGACCAGAATAAATGCATCGGGTGCAAGCGCTGCATGGCCGCCTGCCCTTACGGCGCGCCACAGTTCGACGCACAGAAGAAGAAGGTGGACAAGTGCAATCTCTGCTATCACCGTCTGAAGGAAGGCCTGCCGCCGGCATGTGTCAGGACCTGTCTCGGTTATTCGCTGTGGCACGGCAAGATGTCCGATATCGAGGCGCAGCAGACGCCGCCTGAAGTATACCGGCGTCCGCTCAAGGACGCGCTGCCGGGGTTCGCTGACCCGAAGTTGACCAGGCCGTCGGCCAAATTTTCCGAGAATAAGTAGAAGGAGACGGGAGGGGCGGCACGCCTGCCCCTCCCATATTTAATCATGATGACTGAGGAAATGACAACGCCTTCAGAGGCGCTTTCTTTGTTGAGCAGTATGTATCTCTGCAAGCCTTCCCGGGAGGCCCTGGGTAACTGGAAGGCGGCGTTTTCCGGAGAAACATCGCTCTTTCTTGACGAACTTAAAAAGGCGATCGACGAAATCGATCCAACCTCGGATGCTGAGCTTGATGAGCTGCTGTGGGAATACACGAGGCTGTTTATCGGACCGTACAAACTGCCCTGTCCGCCCTGGGAGTCGGTGTACACATCACCCAAGCGGCTGATGATGCAGGATGCCGCGGGGCAGGTTCAGGCGTTGTATGCTGCTTCCGGTTTGGCGATCAACACGGACGACATTATGCCGGACCATATCGGCGTGGAACTGAATTTTCTCGCTGTTCTGCTTCAGCGGGCTCAGTCAGAGACGGGCAGCAAGGAGGAGCAGACGGCAAGGGCCGATAAACTTCTGAACGAACATATCTTAAAATGGGCGCCTCAATTTACGCATGATATGGAGAACGCGGCGGAATCCACCTTGTACAGAGCTTTGGCAAGGGCCACGCGGCGGGCCGTTGAAGTGATCGGGAGACGGCCTCTTACGAATATACCTGTTCCGTCATTCCCGCAGCGCCTCTGAGCGGGAATCCGGTTTTTACCTGAAGAACCGTATCCCCGATAGGGGCATTCGGAGATGACAAATAATGAGCTCGGTGATTTCAATGAAGATGAACGTTGAAGCAGGCAGCATGACTAATTTTGATTCGCTTTTACAGAATTCGGTAAAAGTCCACGGCCATCTTTGCGCCGGGCAGGTGCTCGGGGTCCGCATGTCCATGCTCGGGCTCCGGGAGATCGGCATCAGCGACCCTAAAGGGTCAGACCGAAAAAGCCTGATCGTATTTGTTGAGATGGACCGGTGCGCCACTGACGCGGTCCAGTCCGTAACAGGCTGCAGCCTCGGGAAGCGAAGCATGAAATTCATGGACTACGGCAAGATGGCGGCTACGTTCCTGAACCTGAAAACAGGCAGGGCCATGCGGGTTTTCGCGCGTGACGACTCCCGGGATAAGGCGAAGGAGCGCTTCCCGGAGATTGAGAATAAATATGCAGGACAGCTTGAGGCGTACAGGATTATGCCGGATGAAGAATTATTTGATGTGATGGAAGTGGCTGTTAATGTCGCGCCCCAGGACATGCCGGGGAGACCGATGCGCAGAGTGCGGTGCGACTCCTGCGGCGAACATGTCCAGGATATGCGGGAAGTCGATAAGGACGGCAGGGCCCTGTGTGTTGCCTGCGCCAGGGGCGGCTACTACACACACAAGTTCTCAGTTCATGGTTCAAAGTTCAGTAATTTATGAGGCGTTATGCGAAAAAGTCATAACGGTCTGGATATCAGGTCAAAGATATGGATCGAGGTCAACGGAGAACCCGTGTTCGGCCGGGGCAGGCGGTTCCTGCTTGAAGCCATAGATTCCCACGGTTCTATCAACCGGGCGGCGCAGGAAGTTGATATTTCCTTCCGAAAAGCATGGGGTCATATCAAGGCCATGGAAGAGAGGCTCGGAGTAAAGCTGGTCGAGCGGCAGACCGGCGGCAGGAACGGCGGAGGCGCTGTTTTGACCGCTGACGCGCGGATGTTCCTGAAGAAATACGAAGCGCTGGAAAAAGGAATACAGGAGATAGTCGATAGGAAGTTTATGAAAATTTTTTGTGCAAATAGCAAATAACAATAACCAAATTACAAATGAATCTCAAGCACCAATGGCTAAATTCCAAACGTTTGGGGTTTGAAATATGAAAATTGGATATTATTTGAAATTTATTGCTTGAAATTCGGCATTTCCCAAATGGAGGTTCCCTTGTGTGACGATACGCATGAAACCCATGATTCCACAATGAAGGCGATCCCGGTCAAGCAGGCTGTAGGCACGGTGCTTGCCCATGATATTACAGAAATCCGGCCAGGCGAGTTCAAGGGACGCGCCTTCAAGAAAGGCCACGTCATACGGGAAGAGGACGTTTGTCACCTCCAGCGGCTCGGCAAGGAACATCTATTCGTGCTGCGTGTTGCTGAAGACGAGATGCACGAGAATGACGCCGCCGGTGCGATTGCAAACGCGCTCATGGGAGAAGGGGTCGCGATCAAAGGCGAGCCCAAGGAAGGCAAGATCAGCATAATCGCGGAGCGTGACGGGCTCCTGAAAATCGACCGTGATGCGCTCCTGGAATTCAATATGCTCGGAGAAGTCATGTGCGCAACGCTTCATGATAATACGGTCGTGAAAAAAGGACAGACCGTGGCGGGAACGAGGGCGATACCGTTGGTGGTGAAGAAGGCGCTTGTGGAAGAGGCGGTGAGGATAGCAATAAAAGTTAAAAGTTCTGAGTTCAATGTTCAAAGTTCAGGGATTGTGGAAGTCAGGGAACTCAGAAAACCCCGTGTCGGCGTGGTCATCACCGGCAACGAAGTTTATCACGGCAGGATCAAGGACGCCTTTGCGCCGGTCATCACGAAGAAGATCGAGGAAACAGGCGGGGAACTTGTGGGCGTCTATTATGCGCCGGATGACAAGGCCTTCATCGTGGACAGACTGCGGGAATTGCTGAAGGCCGGAGCTGATTTGCTGATCACCACGGGAGGCATGTCTGTTGATCCGGACGACGTAACCAGGTATGCGATCCGGGAACTGGGGGCCACTGACATCACGTATGGTTCCGCTGTGCTGCCGGGCGCGATGTTTTTGATAGGTTATATCAATAAAGTTCAAAGTTCAAAGTTCAAGGTTCAAAGAGGGGGCGACTCTGAACTCAGAACTCAGAACACTGAACTGATTCCTATCCTGGGCATTCCCGCCTGCGGCATGTATGCCAGGACCACGATCTTCGACCTGATCCTTCCTCGAGTGCTCGCGGGTGAACGGATAGGACGAAAAGAAGTGGCTGAACTGGGCCATGGAGGGCTTTGTATGAAATGCGATGTATGCAGGTATCCCGTTTGTCCGTTCGGAAAGCAAGGGTAGCACGGAGGGGGAGGAAGGCCAGGAACGCATTTACTTCCTGAATTCAAGCTGTTCTCTGTGGTCTCTGTGATTAGATTTTGACAATACGGCCTCGTAAGGAAGGGGAAACGTAAATGAAATTATGGAGAATATCTTTAGTTATGCTGATAGGCAGTCTGTACCTGTCGGGTTTCAGTCAGGCGAGCGAAGTTGACAGCGTGCTTGCCCAGGCTAAAAAGGACGGCAAAGCCGTTATGCTGGAGCTCGGCTCCGCAGGTTGCATACCCTGCGAACAGATGAAACCGGTGATGGAGAAACTGAGGACAACGTATAAAGACCGGCTTGAGGTCTTCTTTGTCGACATAAGCAGGGACAATGCCGCCGCGCGCAGATTCGGCGTGCATTTCCTTCCCACGCAGGTTTTCCTGGACAAAAGCGGCAAGGAGTTTCACCGGCATATCGGGTTCTATGCCTATGATGAAATCGTCCCGGTCTTGAAAACTCAGGGCTTGTGATGAAATTAGCGGTATTCGGAGACATGCACGGACACCTGCGGCGCTAACGTTCAACACACTTTATACATCGTGTGCAGGTCGGGTCTTCCGAGAGGCGGTGATTCTCAACTTCTTCGCCGCATATAAAGCAATTGCCGTAATCGCCGGATTCAATACGGCGAAACGCACCTTCAATCTTCCCGAGTTGACGCCTGGGCCCCCTGACCGCCTCCTCGGCGATAAGCTGTGCCTGCATGGACTCCATGCGGGAAAGCCCGCCCGAATCGTTTTGATCCGGCTCCATGGGCTTTGCCGCGGCTCTCGATGATCCGTCGGGTTTCTGAAGCTCGGATTTCAGGCGAAGAAGCTTTTGTCTGAATTGTTCAATCTCTGTTTCATTCATTTTTATCTCCTCGGCGCACTTTTTGGAGCCGGGGCGCGAGGCTCAGGTCGGCCGTGTTCATGTTTTCCCGTTTCCCGTGGTCCGCTGTTCAGCGTTTTGCGTGCTTCAGCCCTATGGTCACACGCGCGATGCCGTCGGCGAGGATGTCCTCAATCTCATCCAGCATCTTTGCCGCTGAATCGGATTCCTCGTCCGCCGCTGTCGGGTCCAGTGCCCCGCACACGGCGATGTTTTTCTCCAACCTCGCTGACGCCCCGGTAAGTTCGTGCATCGCATCGACGGCATCCTCGGAAAAATCTATTTGTTCCGTTCCACCCAGATTCAGGCCCGCTATGAAGAAGTGCGCCAATGACAGATCGTCTGTCAGGCGCAGCAGCACACCATGATAATTGGCCGGATATTCCTGCTCGGGAAAGTAAAAGGGGTCCTTTTCCGGATTCCACCCCGCAATGAAGTTCCAGAGCGAGAGCAGGTTGTCTCTTACGTTCTGCTCATCCTCTTCGGAAATTATGGCGGCGCCTTTGTCATGGAAAAGCACCGGCACATGCTCGGCGGGATCGGCAGGGTCCGGCGCGGCCAGGGACCCGTAAAACAGCCCGTAAATTTCATGAAGCGTTCGTTCCGACCCGGCCTTCGCAAGCGCTTCGCGCGTTCTGTTGTCGTCAGAGTAGCTCGTTAAGGTATTTGTTCCCATCGACTCCTATCCTCTCTCTTTTACCGTTGTTTCATCGCAGTACGTCATTATACTTCAATCGCGGCACATTTGCCGGAGAAATATAGTCCGGGACATTCTTCTCGCGGGATAATTTGATATCGGGGGGATAGTGTGCAGCTTTATGTACGACAGATTCTATTGCGATGGGGAGAGGCGATTACAGGAATTCTCAATGGTTTTTCATGTCTCTATCCGAAGGAACATTCACTTATGATGGCAGCTTGAACAGTTCCGGTCGTCGTTTTCGGTAACTACGTGGCAGCTGCCGCAGGTCCTTCCCAGCTCTATCTTCCGCATGTTAACCGCCGTGGACCATTTCTTCATTTCAAACAAGGCGGGCATGAGGCCCTGTCCTTCGTGGCATTTTTTGCATGTAAGGCCCTTCGCCGAATGCAGTTTCCCGTCGAAGACGACAGCTCCCGCTCCTTTACCTTCATAGGTGATCATGACCGGACAGGTGTCAGCGTAAACAGTGCAGGTGAAAGAGCAGATCAGCATGGATGCGACGATCAACAGGTAATTCATTCCCGGTTATTCTCCTTACGTTATTGAATGTATTTCGGGATACCTTATTAGAGTTATTTTAATTGAAGCAATTCTAATGCCAGTAGAGATCGATGACAAAACAGATACTTCGCGCGCCCGGGAAATGAACAATGATTATAACTTGGTGAAATGAGCAGGAGCTGTTGGTTACCTGACCAGGTCGGCAGGACATGGTCGCGGATAAAACACGGTTTCCGTGGTCTTAATCCGGCCGAAACACATGCTACAATATACTATATACTATACTGCATAAGCCATCGTACCGAGGCTTCACCATGGCTGACACTTTTACCATTTTCGGGTTTGCCGGCAGTTTAATCCGTCAGCTTCTTGAGCGCCTCGGTGCCCGGGCAAAATGATTGAAAAAGGGCTGAGACTTCGTGTCAGCCTCGGAGGTCCGTTTTTTATTTATAGGAGGACTGCAGATGACGGATAACAGAAAGATCAGAAAAGTGTTCAAAAGCAAACCCACGCTCGAAGGGGCGGGGGTCCATCTCAACCGCGTCTTTGGAAACAGCGAGGTCCCGCTTTTCGACCCGTTCCTGCTTCTCGATGATTTCCGAAACACCGATCCCAGGCTCTACATCAAGGGCTTTCCCTGGCACCCCCATCGCGGCATCGAGACTATCACCTACGTTCTGCAGGGCGACGTGGAGCACGGCGACAGCATGGGGAATAAGGGCGTCATCACGTCGGGCGACATGCAGTGGATGACCGCGGGCAGCGGCATCATCCATCAGGAGATGCCGAAGGGAGACAACGAAGGGGTCATGGAGGGATTTCAGCTCTGGGCCAATCTTCCGAGGTCCCACAAGATGATGGAGCCCCGGTACCGCGACATCAAGAGTTCTCAGGTGCCGGAAGTCACGACGAAGAGCGGCGCGAAGATCAAGGTTATCTGCGGTAACGTGGAGGGCAGGCAGGGGCCGGTCACGGGCATCGTCATCGATCCGGAATATATCGACGTCACAGTGCCGCCCCGCTCCAAATTCGTCCACAAGACGAAGCGCGGCCACACGGTATTCGCCTATGTGATCAAGGGAAATGGGGTCTTCTGCAATGAGAAGAACCCCTTTGCGTACGAGGCGCTTGGCGAGAACTACTTCGACATGAAGCGCGAGCCCTCCATTCACAACGGGACCGCCGTGCTTTTCGGCGACGGCGACCAGGTGACGGTCACAACACAGGGAGAACCGGTGCGCTTTCTGCTCATATCAGGCAGGCCCATAGGCGAGCCCGTGGCGTGGTATGGCCCGATCGTGATGAACACGGAAGAGGAACTGCGCATTGCCTTTGAGGAGTACCGGGACGGCACGTTCGTCAAATCGGGCGGAGGGAGACTCTGATTGGTAAATGAGGATGAGCGAAAAGGGGATGAACGATGAATAAACCGATGCCGGCAATCTTCCTCGGGCACGGCAATCCCATGAACGCGCTGTCGAGGAATGCCTGCACTGAAGGCTGGGCGGCCTTCGGCGCGTCGATTCCGCGTCCCAGGGCGGTCCTTTCCGTGTCCGCACACTGGTATGTGCCTGGCTGCGCGGTAACGATTGCCGCCGCTCCGCGCACCATCCACGATTTCGGCGGATTTCCCCCGGAGTTGTACCAGGTGAACTATCCGGCCCCCGGCAGTCCGGACCTTGCCCGGCGCGTCAAAGGCCTTCTTTCTTCGGTCCCGGTGAAGCTCGACGACACCTGGGGGCTTGATCACGGCACGTGGTCGGTGCTCGTCCATGTCTTTCCAAAGGCCGACATACCCGTTGTCCAACTCAGCATCGATGAGAGGCAGCCGCCGGAATTCCATTATGATCTGGGAAAACGGCTCGCGGCATTGAGGGCAGAAGGCGTCCTTGTCCTTGGCAGCGGCAATCTGGTTCATAATCTGCATAGCTACGCGTGGGGCGCCCGCGGGGTCCAACCGTTTGACTGGGCAGTCCGATTCGAGAACCGGGTCCGGGAGCTTTTGCTCAAAGGGGACGATGCCCGGGCCGTCGCATACGAGGAACTCGGCGCGGACGCGATGCTCGCTGTCCCGACACCGGACCACTACCTGCCGCTGCTTTATATCCTCGGCGTTCGCGGGGAAAATGAACCAGTAAGTTTCCCGGTGCAGGGAGTGGACGGCGGCTCCGTGTCGATGCTTGCGGTCCGGATCGGCTGATTCACTGATTCACTCGTCAGGGTGCAGACAAGGCACAGAAAAATATCGCAAGGCCTTCACCTGACAAGGCCGGTTATACTTTTGTATTCCCTGAATAGCACTTCGCCTTGTTACCTCTATCTTCCTCCCCTGCGCAGCGATTACATGATGTGCACTGTGCGGCAACTCTTCTGCCGGAGCGCCATTTGTTCGGAAGATCCGGCTCACGCACGAGCGGCCGCGCCATTGAGATAAAGTCGGCCGCGCCCGTTTCCAGAATCCGTTCCGCGGTTTCGGGAGTGCGAATGCCGCCCACGAGGATCAAGGGTATTTTCAAGGTCGGCTTAAGTTTCGCGGCATAGGGCAGAAAGTATGCTTCTTTGAACGGAATAAACTTCTTTTGCAGCCTGAAAACAGTCCCGAAAAACGTCCCTAAACATAGTCGAACAACTGGACTGCGGTCCAGTGCAATAAGGTCCAGGGGCATACTTCCTCGCGACGTGTGCAGAAAGGTCTCAAATATTCCTCCGCTGAGCTCCAATGCATCGACGCCCAGCTCGGCAAGCTGGTGAGCCGCTGGAAAGCTTTCACGCGGCGTCAGACCGTTCCAGGTGAAGTCATTCGCATTCATCTTGAACAGCACCGGAAAATCAGGTCCCACGGCGCGGCGGACGGAATTATATACTTCCGCGGGAAAACGGAACCGGCGCTTCGCATCTCCGCCCCATTCGTCGCGCCGCCTGTTCGTCAGCGGAGAAAGAAAACTGGAAACCAGGTAGCCGTGAGCGCCGTGGACCTGCACCGCGTCAAAACCGGCAGCTTTGACCCGGGCTGCCGCATCGCCGAAGTCCCTGATCGTCTGCGCGAGCTCATCCCCGGTCATCGCGCGGGAACGTGTAAGATAATAAAGATTCGGCGCCGTCGACGGAGCCACGGCCCGCGCGCCGCTCAGCGCTTTCGGATTGCTCTGCCGGCCGCAGTGCACAAGCTGCATCGCGATCCTGCCGCCCAATTGATGGACCGAATCAGTGATCCTCCGCCAGGCAGGTATCATTGCGTCCATATGCGCGCCATGCTGCAAAGGCTGGCCCTTGCCGCCCGGGCTCACGTATGCCATTCCGGTGATGATAAGGCCGACGCCGCCTCTAGCCAGCCGTTCGTACAAGCGAAGGGTGTCGTCGGTGGGCAGCCCTTCGGGAGCAGCCATGTTCTCCAGGAACGCTGATCTTACAATGCGGTTCTTTAACGCCATTCCGCCGATCGATGAAGGCTCGAATAGTTTGGACATTTCATCTCCCTCTTTCAGCTGGTTCTCTTTCCGGTAGACTTCAAGAAAAACGTGTAATAAATGATACCGGATGCGATGATAACGTCGATCGCCGCGAAGGCAAGTGCTATCCGCGCGATATTCTCGGAGAGGACGTAATAGACGACGAGGATCGGGAAGACCATTCGGACAAGAGCATTAAGAAAGGGAATCATGATCCTGTTCTTAATATCGAATGAAGCGTAAATCAACATCATTCCGACCAGGCACAGGGCGAGGCCGGCTGTATTCACGAATAACATGTTCGCGCCGTCAGCCGGTGGCGCCACATCCCGGCCGCGGAGGCCGAGAATGTGATTCAGCAGGTTCAACAGCGCGTAATACTTTTTATCAAGGAAAGGCACGGCAAGGGGAAAAGCGACGACGATATTAAAAATCCCCGCCCCGAAAGCCCACTTTTTCAATGAGTTGATTCTCTTCTCGCTCATCATCGTTTCTTTGCAAATATGCTTTTCAGGTAAATTTTGAAATGAAAAAGGTTGTTTGCGATAACATTCAGGTCCTGCCTGGTTTTCGCCAGCATCAACGACCCTTCAAAGAGCGCGATGAAATGATCGGCGAGGCTGCCTGTATCAAGCCCTTTCACTTTATACACGGCCTTCGCCGCATCAAGCTCTTGTTTCAGCTTTTCGGCCCACAGACTGAAATGGGCCGCGCATTGTGCCCGGATTTCGGGATGAGTGTCCGTCAGCACCTGGGCGAAATTCCCCAAGAGGCAGCCCGAGCGGCGTGCCGGATCCTTCGCTACCTGGATCATAAAATCGATGTATCCGTACAGGCGCTGAAGTGGGTCCCTCTTTTTCGAGAAGGGCGCATTTTGAACGGCCTGAAACATGGTGTCTATATACCTGTCCAGAACGGCTTTCCCCAAATCTTCCTTGCTTGCAAAATAGTGAAAGAAGCTCCCTTTCGTAAGATTCGCGGATTCACATATCTCCTCAACGGACGTGGCAGTGTATCCCTTCGCCAGCATCAAATGCTGGGCTGTTTCGAGAAGTTTTTCCCTGGTTGCGGGGTTTTCCTGACGTGTTCTCATAATAATACCTACCGGTTGGTATGTTTATAGTCGAAACAAGTGTAATTGTCAAGAAATATATTATCTTGCGGCTGATGAGATTGTCATCCTCCATTTGCCTCACAAGCGGGAAAGAACCCGTGCCCGAGAAATAATCATGGAGAAAAACGATAACGCCTGTACGCATTGCGGGTACAGATGGTCGGCTTACCGGGCAATCAATCAGTGCAAAATATGCTAAACTTTAACAATCCAAGGAGGAAAAGAAAATGAGCAATCCCTTTATCAAGGAGCTGGAACCGGGAACGTATTACTGGTGTACCTGCGGCAAAACAAAGACATCGCCATTCTGCGACGGCTCGCACAAGGGAACATCCAAACAACCGCTGCAATTTGTTCTTGCAGAGAAGAAAGAGGTTGCGTTGTGCAATTGCGGCAGGACAAAGACGCCGCCCTACTGCGACGGTTCGCACACCAAATGATGAGCACATCAGCGCTGGTGCGACCGGTATCGAAATATGCCGAACGCGGTAGGGAGGCTCGTGATGGATTATGATCCGGAATTTTCCGTAAAGTCCAACGCGGAATTGAACTATTGCCTGACCAAATATTCAGAAGACCACGAGCATTACGCACGCGCTGCGGCCGAGCTGTCCAAACGGGAGAAAGCGGCCGAAGACAGAATAACCTCTCAATTTGCCAGGGTCCTGTTCTGGAGCAGGCTTGCCGCTATCCTCGCGCTTCCCGGAGCGCTGTATGTATTCTGGAAGATCGTACGATCAATTATCCGATAGCGTGCCACTGGTTCGCCGGGCAGGTGATAATGGCCGGCGTGAATAGAACAAACCTCACAGAAGAAAGGAGATTCACCATGAAAAGGCTGATTTGTAATGTATGTATGGTTGTTGCATTATTTGTGTTCATGATGTCCCCGGCATTCGCGGGCGAAGCAAAGGGCGGCTACTCGCCGGAAATGCAGGCGAAGATCGAGGAAACGAAGAAGGAACTGAAGAAATTCACCGATGAGAGAGCACTGGCCGAAAAGCACCTGAAGACCTTTGATGAGCTGGATTTCGTAGTCTTCACCAACCAGGAATGGACGCGGCTGCATGAAAGCCACTCGAAGGATATAAAGGTCAACTGGCCGGATGGGCATTCCACGCTCGGCATCGAGACACACATCGAAGACCTCAAGGCCATGTTCGTCTATGCGCCCGACACGAACATAAAAGTTCACCCTGTAAAGATCGCATCGGGGGAATGGACCTCCGTAATAGGGTTTATGGAAGGAACCTTTACCAAACCTATGCCGATCGGGGATGGCAAGTTAATTCAACCCACGGGCAAGAAATACTCCATTATCATGTGCACCGTTGGGCACTGGAAGGACGGCGTGATGATCGAAGAGTATCTGTTCTGGGACAACGCGACATATATGAAGCAGCTCGGGATAGGCCAGTAATTAATCGCGGCGATTGCGGCCGGGGGCGTCTCGCAGGATGCTGCGTGGCGTGCCTCCCGGCAAACGCTGCGCCGTATTGAGAGGGACACGACAATGACGAAAATAGCAATGAACTCAACAAATCGAATCCCCGTGTATGTAATTGCAGCCATGCTCTTTATCGTGTTCGCGTGGACAATCGGCGCTTTTGCCGCGATAAAATACGCTCCCGGAAAATATGAAATCGACAATGCGCATTCCCGCGTGTCCTTTACCATTCCTCATTTTGTCATATCCCTGGTCGAAGGTCGGTTCGACGATGTTAAGGGCGACTTTACGCTGGGAGAACCGTTTTCCGCATCGCAAGCGAACGTCACCGTTCAAATGGCGTCGGTCGACACCGGCATAAAGGAGCGGGACGATGATCTGCGGTCAAAGAATTTCTTTGAAGTATCAAAATACACGGTCATGACGTTCGTTGCGAAGTCGTTCAGGGGTACGCCGGATTCCTGCAAGGTCATAGGCGCCCTTACGATCAAGGACGTCACAAAAGAAGTGACCTTCGACGGCAAGTACACCGGGATGATGATCGATCCGTGGGGAAACCAGCGCGTGGCGATTCAACTCACGGGTGTTGTTAATCGTAGGGACTTTCATGTCGACTATAGCGAACCGCTGGACATCGGCCCGGGGATCGGAGACGAAGTCACGATTCGCATATTCGCCGATGGGATCATAAAGAAAAAAGGGAAATAAAGACTTCCGGACACTTCGACAACATCAAACAGCGACAACTGTTTTTGCCCAGACGTCCCGAGGGTAGATGGGCGGCATGCAGCATGAGGGCATGGGCAGCCAGCAGGGCGGGATGGGATTATCGGGCATGATGCAGGGCCAGATGATGAGCCCGGAAATGAGGTTACTCCATGGCTGTCGGCAGCACATTCGATTTCCTCATTCAATGGCACCTTACCGAACGATGCAACCTGCGCTGTACGCATTGCTATCAGGAGGAGCCGCGACGGAATGAGCTTTCGTTCGAAGAGGTCCGGGACGGCCTCGACGAGATCGGGGAGATGATCATATCGTGGTCGTTGACCCACGGCCTGGAGATCAGCCCAAGTTTCAATATCACCGGCGGCGAACCGTTGCTCCGAAAGGATATCTTCGATGTTCTCGGCATCCTGGCTGACCGGCAGTGGGATTCATATGTACTCACCAACGGCATCCTCATAGACGCGACGAATGCACACCGACTTGCTGAATTGGGCGTCAAGGGCGTGCAAATAAGCCTAGAAGGACCCGAGGCGGTGCATGACTCGTTCCGTGGCCAAGGCAGCTACGAGGCGTCAATTGCCGGCATTCGCGCGCTCCTCGACGCAGGGGTGGAAGTAACCGTCAATACCACGCTCTCGGAGATCAATGTGGGCGGATTCTTTGAACTTGCCGACACCGCATCGCGGCTCGGCGTGCACCGGCTCGGTTACTCCCGCCTTGTTCCCTCGGGCAGAGGCGGCAGCCTGGCCCACTCGATGCTTGCTCCCGATGCCGTTCACAACCTGTACCAAAGAATCATTACCCTCTCGTATGGCAAGATGAAACTGGTGACCGGCGATCCTGTTGCTTCGCGCATGCGCGTAGCAGATGATGGGTCCGGTGACCAGGGAGATGTTCCCATTGGCGGCTGTGCCGCAGGCGTCTCGGGCCTTACTATTCTGGCCGATGGGACGATCGTGCCCTGCAGGCGTCTTCCCCTGCCGCTGGGAAACATCAGAACCGATTCCCTGCGCGAAATCTGGTCCGCCTCGCCGCTGCTCGATGAGCTGCGCAGCAGGTCCGGCTATGCGGGCGCGTGCGGGACGTGCAGCAGATGGGCGACCTGCCGCGGGTGCCGGGCCATTGCTTTTGCCGCATCGCAGCTTGCGGGGCATGAATCAGCGTTGGCTGATGATCCTCAATGCCCCTTCGCGGAACAAAGCAATACACGGCTCAAGGAGACGCTTATATGAAGACATGCACCATCGATCCGGACCATTCGGTCGCGACCTTCGCGGTCCGCCATATGATGATCGCCAATGTCAGGGGCATCATGAACAAGATCAGCGGGACGATCCGGTATGATGAGCAGGATATCCGCCGGTCCTCTGTGCAGGCCGAGATCGATGTGTCCAGTCTGAATAGCGGCGTGAAAAAGCGAGACGAGCATCTGCTGAGCAATGAGATCCTCGATGCACAGAAATTTCCGACCATGACGTTTCGAAGCACGAGGATAGAGCGTAAGGCGGACAATGTTCTCTCCGTTCACGGAGACCTGACGATCCACGGCGTCACGAAGCCCGTTGTGTTCACGTCAGAGCATTTCGGACCCGTGAAAAGCCCCTGGGGCGGCGAGGTATCTATAGGCATCATTTGCCGGGGGGAGATCGATCGGGAGGATTTCGGCGTCACCTGGGGAAGCGATCCGCTGCCCGGAGGCGGGCTGATGACCAGTAGAAAAGTGGAGATCACGCTGGACGTTGAAGCGGACCTGCCGAACGATGAGGAAGGACGAAGCTGATCGACGGGCATGTTGCATCGCCCGGGCAATGCGCATATAAGCCGGGAAGGGAGGTGAGTCCGGGATGAAGAAAACCATGAGTCAGGAGAAACTGGTCAAGGAGTCTGCGTTGTGGGATCGGATGAAGGAAGCGGCAGCGAAACGACCCGCAACGACCTGTCACAAATGAAAGGGCTGAAAGAGCTAACGTTGCTGGTCAGCAACGCAATGCAGGCCAGGAGGCGGGACGGATCAAAACGTCGAAGGATGGACTGCGACGGGGTTCCGTTCCGCCTTTCTCATTCTTCAGACCGTATACGCTTTCCTGCGTCCTATTTGCAGGGGGGTGAGCGCAAGATTCTGTAACGGAATATTTATCACAGCAATTCAGGAAGGGTTAGCTCACAAGGCTAACCCTTTGTAATTCTTGTTACGAAAAATTGATTGAACCCCTGAGCACAAGACTCCGGAGAAAATAATTAGCACAAATTTAGCACAGTCAATGAAAAAGGGCTGACCGATGAAGGTCAACCCCTTGATTTCTTGGTGGAGCTGAGGGGTTTGAATTTAGTACAGAGTTCAAAGTTCAAAGTTCAGAGTTCAGAGTAAAAGACAAAGCATGAGGGAATCCTTCCCTCAATCTCCCGTGGTTCGATCAATATAAGCAAAAATATAAAGCTGAGGGGGAATCTTACGCGCTCACATGCTCGCTTCCGAGGGGGCCAGCCCCCTCGGTGCTCCCCCGAAGCATGGGGGAATCTTGTCCCTCATACTCCCTTTGGTTCGGCCAGCCGAACCCCTGGCCCCAAGACTGCCAGTAGGGACGGGCAGAAAAACACAATCCTTGTTATTTCTTCAGGTTTCCCGTTTTGTACAATGATTCAAAGGGTTGACCGCTTTACGATGATTATATCTGTTACGGTGATTTTGCCCGTTGAGATATTTTTTATCACATTTTTATCACAGTGGGATAGCCGGGTGATCCCAAGACTCTGCGTATGATTCATGACGTGACAGATATTTTCATGATCCACTTATCACATTTTTATCACAAATTGATTTTACGGGTGATCACAAGACTCAGTGTAAGATACAACGTTGGGACTGATAACCTCCCGCTTCTGGTTCTTCCCGAAAGCAAAAAATAATGCTTAAATATTTGCTTTCCAGCAAAAATGTATGTATAGTATGACCATGCAAAAAGACCGATATTTAACGCCGTTCATTGTCGAAGACTTGCGGGAAAAGATGGTCTTCGTCGGCGGCCCGCGCCAGGTCGGCAAGACAACCCTCTGCCGCAATTTCGTGGCGACGCATTTCAGCAATCATGCCTATTTCAACTGGGACAACCGGACGGACCGGAAGACTATTACCGCTTCTTCATGGCCGGGGGATACGGAACTTCTCATCCTGGACGAGCTGCACAAATACCGGCAGTGGAAAGGCCTTATCAAGGGCGAATACGACAAGCTGAAAGAAACCTATAAATTTTTGGTGACCGGCAGCGCCCGGCTCGATCTCTATCGACGTGGGGGAGATTCGCTCCAGGGCAGGTATCATTATTACCGTCTCCATCCCTTCACGCTGGCCGAGGTTGAGGGGATTGCCTATGTGTCGTCCTTGCAGAAAGAATTGCCGATCGGGAAGGGCGGACATCAGAGCACGCTGGACGCGCTTGATGCTTTCGGGGGATTTCCCGAGCCTTTTATGAAGCAGAATGCGAGGCTGCTTCGGCGGTGGCATAACGAGAAAACGGAGAGAATGTTCCGTGAGGATATCCAGGATATTGAGGCGATACGGGACCTCGGCAACATGAAACTCCTGAGTGATATACTGCCGTCAAAGGTCGGCTCTCTGCTGTCGATCAACGCCATGCGGGAAGACCTTGAGGTCAGCTTCCGCGCGGTGTCGCACTGGATGGACATTCTGGAGGCCTTTTACTATCACTTCCGGATATATCCGTTTTCCGGAAAAAAAATCCGCTCGCTGAAAAAGGAGCCCAAGCTTTACTTATGGGACTGGTCCGAAGTGGAGGACGAGGCCGCGCGGTTCGAGAACCTCATAGCATCACATCTCTTGAAATACGTCCATTTTCTGGTTGATTATGAGGGACACAAGGCGGAGCTTTATTATCTGCGGGATGTTGATAAGCGTGAAGTCGATTTCCTTGTGACCGTAGGCGGCAAACCCTGGTTTGCGGTCGAAGTAAAACTCAACGATACGGCTCTGTCCCCCAATATCCAATATTTTCAAGAGAGGCTCTCAATTCCGTTCGTATATCAGGTTGTGAAGAAGAGCGGCGTGGACAAGATTGAAAAAGGGGCGAGGATTATTTCAGCGGGGAAATTTCTTTCAGGACTTGTTTAATCATCAAAAAAGCCAAGAAAGATCGAAAGTCAGTTTCATTGTCGGTATGCAGTCCCCTGGAATTTCTGATTGAGGAGGTATTTAAGAATGCTTAAGACACAACAAAAATCCCTGAGCGGCCATGCATTGAGAAACGCGGGCTGGACGGCATTGGTAAGTAATCTTGGCCTGGTCAACGCAACGCGATTTATTATGCAATATGAAACCGGGCAAGGCGATTACACGGTAATCAGAAAGGATATTTTTAAAGGCAAGCGGGTTGCGGATCTCTACAAACAAACAACTTTGTTTGAGAAGAAACATCTTTAGCGGGCCGTATCCCTAATATTTTTGATGGAGCTGAGGGGTTTGAATCGTAGTACAGAGTACAAGGTACAGAGTTCAAAGTTCAGAGTAAACAAGCATGAGGGAAATCCTTTCCCTCAAACTCCCTTTGGTTCGATCCCCCTCATCCAAAAAAAAAAGGCTGACCTTTCGGTCAACCCTGTTCATTTCTTGGTGGAGCTGAGGGGGATCGAACCCCTGACCCCAAGACTGCCAGTAGGGCAGGGCTGAAAAACACAATCCTTGAGTTATCGCCTGGTTTCCCGTTTTTACCGGTGAATCAAGGGGTTTACTGCTTTACGATGATTACGTCTATTACGATGATTTTGCCTGTTTGGATACGTTTTAGCACAGTTTTAGCACAGTGAATAACCGGATGAGCACAAGACTTTCTATCTGAGGCTCACCCTGAACCGTCAAAAATCGCCTTCCTGCGTCCTTCCTATTTCGTCTCCACGATATACCCGGTCCTGCCCGAGCATGGATACCCCGTCTTGTCCTTGTGCGGGTTCAAAGCAGTGTCGTATGAACTGCGGTTGAACTTCTTCTGGCACAGGGGACACTGAATAACATACGTCGGACCCCAGCTCGTTTTTATCTTCCCTGTTCTGCGCGGTGAAGCAAAGGGACTGCGCGCCTTCGGTGTCCGCGCAATATGCGCAGTGCGCCTGGTCGGCGGCGCGAAGATCGGCGCGGCAGGGGTTAGCTCGATCACGAAGCGTGGGATGAACGAAACAGTGGACGGTTCCGCGCTCTCGATCCGGTCGACCCGGTAGGACCGGGTTTCTCCGGTATCGTGTTTGACTGCGGCAAGCAGCAGGTTTCCGTCCTTGGTCCTTCTCAGGGAATACGGCTCGATCAGCCGCCGCGAGCCCTGATACCCCAGCACAACGCAGAGTCTGTTTGCTGCGGCGAACCGGACCACTTCCAGCGGCACCGGCGCGTGCCATGCATGGCCCATGGACGGCGGCTGCCACGCGGTATCGACTTCCGCCCCAACAGGCATAAATGCAGCAACAGCCGCCTGCGGCGCTTCGCCGTGCAGCCAGGCAAAGACGGCAGGCAGCTCGTTCCAGAACTGCTCGAATGCCGGCAGCATCGGCAGCTGGTGCCCCAGCATGTTTCCCCATTCCGATACCAGCTCATCGCGCTCAGGCCTGTTTTCGAGCGACTGCATGGTCGGAACTGCGATTCCCTTGAAGGCGCATTTCTGCTCCAGCGTCTTCATGATCTGTTCGCGGTTCGCCTTCAGCTCCTCGTGCCGGAACAGATGGATCACATCATAGAGATCACGCGGCCGTTCGCGTTCAGCCAGGGCGCGCAGCTTTTCAGCGAAGATTTCCTCGAAGCTGTAGCACTGGACAGCGATGCCGTCTTCGGGATCGTCCGAGTAGGGGTGGTGGACCTCACGCGAGACAGGCGGCAACACGAGCACTTCGTCATTCGTCAGGTCAAGCTTGATCCTCGGCAGATCGCCGCGCGGCTGCAGGGGTCCCCGGTAGCCGATCTTACCCTGCACAGAGATCTTGCCTCGCGGGTTCGTATACACCTCAAAGCGAATCGTGTCCGCTGGGATCTCTATGCCCGAATTCTCGTAGACCCATTGGGTCACGCTGGTAAAGGATCGTTTCAGGAAATCCTGCTTAAGATGGGCCGCGGCGGTGAGGGTGAAATCAAGGTCTTCGGAAAAGCGGTAGGTTTCAAAGAAGCATTTCTTGATGCAGGTGCCGCCCTTGAACACCCACGAGGGGCCAAGGTCAGCATGATTTTCTATTCCGGCCAGGAGCCAGCCGAGTACATAGTCCTTTTCTACCACATTCGGCGCAAGCCCGAACTCCTTGGCAAAGTCCATGATCTCCCGTCTGTCAATCACCGGTCTTCTCCCTGGCCCATGCCGCAGGCACCCACAGCTTCCACGTTGTAATCAGTCTGTCAGCCTGAAGGGAAGAGTCAAGCTTCGCATTACCCGCGCTCAGGCGCGACCGGCAGGCCTCGATCAGGTTCTTTTCGTCCTTTGCGAACCGCTCGGCAAGAAAGCCGAGGCGTTTGAATATCGCGCCGTTTCCGAGCCGGTCTGCGTAGGAGATGAGCAAGGCCGTGTCTTTTTGTTCTGACTTCAAATAGCTCCTGAACACATCCACGGTCGGACGAATCCCGCCGCCAAGAGCCGGATCGCTCAGCATGTCCAGGACCGTCCGCGTCTGGTCGGAGACATTCACCTTGACCTGGCCACGCCATATCGGTTTCGTCCCGAACAATGCTTTCGCGGGGACTGTCCTGACGAGGAAGTTGGTGCCCTTGATCGCGGGTTTGCGATCGCGCGGCTTACGCGTCGTCATCACAACGATGGTGCGGAAGAGCTGCTCTGTCATGCCCCAGTATTCGGCAGCGGACCATCCACCGATGTAGCAAGGCGAATAGAGCTGTTCAGCGATGATCCAGGGATCTTCGAGGGCAACGTCAGGCGTGCGCGCTTCAAGCGAGACGGGGACATACAGCCCCTGACGAACGCGTGAAAGCCAGCCCTGATTTGTCCAGCGGGAGAGGAGCTTCGATGCAGCGGGAGCGGGGAGGCGCAGAATCTTTGCGGCCTGTAGTACCGTGATGGTACCCTTCGTCTCGCGCATGATCTTAGCCAGGCGGACGCGGGATTCTTTTCCTATTCCGGAGAAAGTCTTCATGGTATATCCAAAGCGTTAAATATCCCTTGTGGTGAGAAATATAGCACACGGAATATACTAAATCAATAGGAAAGTTTCTACAGGTCGCGCCAGGGGACAAGGGTACAATCGTGTGCGCGCCAGCAGTTTATGATAAAAATTTCAGAGAGAATTGGGTGACACTTTTCCGTTGATCGTAACGGTAAT
>Ga0334722_10000565_pt1 | contig 53228 bp, 44 predicted proteins | sample C3_bottom_MG_FD_207210 | JGI IMG/M metagenome (GOLD analysis project Ga0334722, IMG submission 207210) | Sediment microbial communities from Yellowstone Lake, YNP, Wyoming, USA - C3_bottom | ecosystem: Environmental > Aquatic > Freshwater > Lake > Sediment | place: USA: Wyoming | collected...
ACACCGCCGCGAACGCACGCACCGCCGTCGTCTTTCCCGTCCCCTTCTCCCCCCGGATCAGGACGCCCCCGATCGACGGGTCCACCGCGTTCGCGAGCAGGCCCTTCTTCAACAGCTCCTGCCCGACAATCGCACTGAACGGAAAAAGCCTCACCGGGCGCCCCCCTTTCCCTTCGACATGTCGGCGCCCATCCACTCCTCGCCTCCGGCCGGACAGAAGGCGCGCCAGTGGATCTTGAAATATTCGTCCCCGATCCAGTCCATGAGGTCGGCGCCGCTTTCCCCGAGGAGGTTGAATTCCCCGTCGAACTCGAGGACGATCACCTTCCGCTGCTCCCCCTCGTAAAACCGGATCCAGTGCCGGCCCTCCGGAATCGTACCCGCATCGATCGGGATCAGGTCCTCATAGAGCAGCGCCAGCTTCCGGGAGATTTTTTTAAGCCCCATCGGCACCCCCTGGAGGAAGAGGACCTTCCCCCCGGTTCCGATCGGACCGTACCGCTCCTCGATCCCCCTTCGCGCAATCGTCATTTTCGGTTCCATCGTTTCCCCCTCACACGATCGCCCGGTTGCGGATCGCCGCCAAAATGGAGGTTTGGCTCATCTCCGCCAGGGACAGATACTTCGCCCCCATGGCGTCGGACACGGTCTTCGCCGGCCCCCCGGAAAAGATTCCCCGGGTGCGGGATTGCTTCTCTGTCGCCTCCATCGCCTGCCGGAGCGCCGCCGGCCCCATCATCACCCGGTCCGTGTCGATGACGAGCGATGTCACCCCCATCCTGCGGATCATCTTCCCGATCCGGACCGCCTCCTCGAGCGGCTCCCCCCCGAAGTACGCCACGTTGGCGCGGCCGTCGGTGATGAGCACCAGGAGCGGTTTGCGCCCCGGATCCCGGACCTGCTCGGTCTCCAGGGTCTTCACCGCGGCGAACATCCCGATGGAGAGGGGGGTCGTCCCGCCGGAGGCCAGCCAGGTGAGCTGCATCGCGGCAAGCGAGGCGCTGCCGGTGGGCGGCACCACGACCTCGGCAACGGAATCCCGGAAAGAGATGAGCCCCACCCGGTCCCGTTTGACATAGGCGTCGCGCAGGAGCGAGAGCACCGCGCCCTTGGTGGCCACCATCCGCCGCTGCGTTTCCATGGAGGCGGATGCGTCCAGGACCACCAGGATCAGGTTCCCCACTTTCCGCTCGCGCTTTTTCCCCCGCAGGTCGGAAAGGGCCACCTGGACCCGGCGCGACCGCAGGTCGACGTGGCCGCTGGCGGCCGCCGCCAACAGGGTGGCGTCGAGGGCGATGTCGTGCCCTTTCCGCCACGGCCCGCTCCGGACGTACCGCCCGCGGGTGCCGGCCGTCTTCGCGCGGCTCCGTTTCCCGGCGGCGTCGGATAGCTTGCGTCCCTTCGGCACGGAAATCTTCCGGACCTCGTAGGGAGCCGACGGCTCGATGAAGTTCGACTCGATGAACCCCTGGCAAATATCGCAGTCGGGGTCCCCGCAGGTGCGCGGGGCCGCTCTCTGCGCGGCCATGGATTCGCTGCGCCGCCTCCTCTCCATCGACTGGGCGATCGCCTGCGCCTCCATCTCCTCCTCAGATCGGGCGGGAGCACGGAAGATCACCCCGCCGCGCTTGAGGCCGTGCGGGGTGTCCGGAAGCGGGAGAACCTCTCTGCGCTCCTCCGGCTCCATTTCCCCGGGGAACGCCCAGGACAGGATGCGCTCGACGTGCCGGGCCTTCCGCTCGTTCACCCCCGACCGGGGGATCCGGTGCGGAAGGGAGAGACGGATCGCATCCTTGAGGACCGCGGCGGAGAGCGCATCGCTCCCCCGCCAGGCCGCAAGCGCCCGCGCGGTCTTCAGGATGGCGATGTCCCCGCGGTGGCCGGCCACGCCCAGCTCGGCGACAACCTCCGTGACGGTCTTGACGATCCGCTCGGCGATCTCCACCGTGTCGAGCCGCCTCCTCGCGGCCACGAGCCGCTCCCGGAGCGCGGCATCTTCCCGCTCCCATCGGACCCAAAACTCCGGGGCGTCCCCCTCGAAGGCCAGCACCCGCTCCACGATCTGCCGGCGCAGCGAGAGGTCCTTCTCCCCGCTCACCTCCACGCACAGACCGAACCGGTCCAACAGCTGCGGCCGGAGCTCCCCCTCCTCCGGGTTCATCGTCCCCACCAGGAGGAACCGCGACGGGTGGGAGTACGTCACCCCCTCCCGCATCACCACGTTCACCCCCGACACCGCAACGTCCAGCAACACGTCCACCACGTGGTCGTCCAGCAAATTCACCTCGTCGATGTACAGCACGTTCCCGTTCGCCTTCCCCAGAACCCCCATCTCGAACTTCTTCTCCCCCTCCCGAAGCGCCGCCGCAAGGTCCAGGCTCCCCACCACGCGGTCCTCCGACGCGTTCAGCGGAAGGTCCACCACCTCCACCGCACGATCCTCGTGAGCCGGCGTCTCTCCCGAACGCTCCCGGGCCCGGCACTCCCCGCACGGCGGGGACCCCTCCAGGCACCCAAACCGGCAGCCCGACACCACCCGCTTCGGGGGCAACACCGCCGCGAACGCACGCACCGCCGTCGTCTTTCCCGTCCCCTTCTCCCCCCGGATCAGGACGCCCCCGATCGACGGGTCCACCGCGTTCGCGAGCAGGCCCTTCTTCAACAGCTCCTGCCCGACGATCGCACTGAACGGAAACCATCGCATCCGTTACCCCTGTTCTTTGATGAGCGCCGGCGGGGAAAAGTGCCCCCCGGTATCCCCTTGGTTGTCGATGATACCAGTATCAAGCGGCGGCTTGTGGATTTCGGAAAAGGAAAAGACGTTACGGGAGGGTGGGGACTTCCCCCGGAGGAAGCGCATCGAGGAACTCGGCGATGTGCTCCTCGATGTCGGGGGGAACCGGGGGGAACGCCTTGTCGCCGTTGAGGCCCCTCAGGAACGCCCCGCACGTTTCGCAGCGGTCGCGGTGGGTACGAAAAAGGACGTTCATGAAGGGGGAAAGCCGGTTGGCGATGTAGGCCCGGAGGATATCGATCACCTGCTCGCAACGCTCCCTGGCCGCCCGTTCCAGGTACTTCTCGATGTCCCGGTGATGCTCGCGGGCCTTTTGCAGGACAAATGCCCTCAGTCGATTGCGGACCTCCTCGGGGATCTCTTCCGGCCGGATCAGCCGGCACAGGATGCGCGTCTTGTCGTAGGTCTTGAGGAAGTTCAGGCAGGGCTCGCATAGATCGATATGGACGGAGAGCTCCTGCCGCAGCTGCTCCTCCATCGTCCCATCGATGTAATCGCTCAGAAGGAAGATCAGCTCCTTGCAGTTCATCCTACTGCATCTTCCCTTCCCGCAGATACCTCGTCAGCTTCTCCCGGAGATAAAGCCTCGCCCTGTGGAGGCGGGACTTCACCGCCGGAACGGTCAGCCCGAGGATCTGCGCCGTTTCCTCATTGGACAGCCCCTCGACGTCGCTCAGCACGAAAACGACCCGGTATTTCTCCGAGAGGTCTTCCGTAAACCGCCTGATCACCTGCCCCAACTCCCTGTCCAGCGCCTTTCTCTCGACTTCCTTGCTCCAGTCGTCGATCAGGCTGGCGTGCATCCCATCCTCGGTGAACACCGGCATGAAATCCTCGATCGAAACGGTCTCGCCCCTTTTCTTTCCACGAAGCCGCATCAGGCACGTGTTCACGCAGATCCGGTAGATCCACGAGTAGAGCGCCGAGTTCCCTTTGAAGGTGTGCGCCTTCTGCACCACCGTCAGGAACACATCCTGCGTGGCCTCCTCGGCGTCGCTTTCGTTCTTGAGGATCGACATCGCCAGGCTGAAGATCTTGCCGTGAAAACGGTCGAAGAGCATCTCGACCGCCTCCGGCGTGCTTTTGCGAAGCTCCTCAAGAAGAACGTTGTCGTCGAGCAACCGCTCTGCGGGCATTCGCCGCTCCGTTAAGATTCGCCTGCCGGAACAGGGTTTCACTCCGTTTCCCCGAAAATCCAGGATTACCATGTTTCTCCCGGCCGGCGCAAGACCGGGGGCGTACGCCGTCGGCTTTGTCCTTGGCGGGGAACCGGGATTCCCTTAGAATTGATGGCAGCGCGGGACGACCCTGCGCGCCGGGAGAAAACAGCCCCTTTGAAAACGCGCCGCTTCTTTCTGGTTGCGCTGCTCGCCGCGGGAACGGCGACTTTCCTCTGCGCCGTTCTCCGGAGACGGCAGGAAAACCTCCCGCCCGTCCCCTACGCAAGGCCGGAAGGTGGGGAAAGGGAAGGGGAGTTCGAGCTTTTCATCGGGTCCTGAGACTCCCTGGGGAAAGTCAATCGAGGATCTCCATCTTCGCGGCCCGCACCAGGATCTTCTTCCGTCCAACCCCCGGAAAGTTCGCAAGGATCTTTTGATCCGCGCCTTCGCCTTCCGTCGACTCGATTCTCCCCTCGCCGAAGATGGAGTGGAGGACGCGCCTTCCGCGGGCCGCTTTGGCCGGCCCCGCCGAGGAAGCAACGGGGGAGGGAAACCATCGAGGCTCCGGCCCGGGAGACTTTTCCCCGCCCGCCTCCCAGCGGAGAAGGGAAACGGGAATCTCGCGCAGAAAGCGGGAGGGGAGAGCGTCGCGGAACGCGCCGAAGATCAGCCGGCGCCTGGCATAGAACAGGGACGCCCGCTCGCGCGCCCGCGTGAGCCCTACATAGAACAGGCGACGTTCCTCCTCGATCTCCGTTTCCGAGTCGGCCGACCGGGAATGAGGGAGAAGCCCCTCCTCCATCCCCAAGAGGAAGACCACGTCGAACTCCAGCCCCTTGGCGTTGTGGAAGGTCATCAGCCGGACGGCATCGGCCGGATCCGCACCGGAGTCCCGCGCGGAAAGGGAGACTTTCTCCAGAAACTCCCGGAGCGCTTCCTCTCCGTTCCCGGGGGAAGCATCGGCAAGCCGCAGGAGCTCCTGAACATTTTCCCGATCCTCCTCCAGTCCTTCCCCCGCGAGAAAAGCGAGGAAACCGGCATCGGCGAGAAGGGATCGGAACGCCTCCCCCGGGCCTCGTCCCGAAAGCTCCGATCGCCACCGCTCCCGCAAGGAGAGGAGCGGCGCCAGGGCGGGGACCCCGGGGAGCGCGCCGGATAGCGGTCGTCCGGCAAGCCTCGCCCTTTCCCGGGCCCGGGCGATGGTGACCTCTCCCACCCCCCTGCGGGGTCTTTTCAGCAGCCGCTTGAGGGAGACCGCATCGTCGGGGTGGAGAAACCACTTCAGGTACGCCATCGCGTCCCGCACCGAGGCGCGGTCGTAGAACGAGAGGGCTCCGCGCAGCACGTACGGGATGCACCGGTCGCGGAGCGCATCCTCAACGGCGCGCGACTGCGCGTTCACCCGGTAGAAGACGGCCACTTCCGACGGCCGGATTCCCCGCCGGATCTCTTCCGACACGTCTTGCGCCACGGCGCGCGCCTCGCCGTCGGCGTCATCATATGCGCGGACCGCGGGCGGCTCTCCCCCCTCGCGCGACGCGATCACCTGTTTTTCGCGCCTTGCGCGGTTGTTCCGGATCACCTTTTCCGCGGCGGAGAGGATGGAGGCCCTCGTCCGGTAGTTGGTCCGGAGGTGGAGCACTGTGGCTCCGGGATAGTCCCGCTCGAAGGAGAGCATCGGGCCCGCGGAGCCCCCGCGCCATCCGTAGATCGACTGATCCTCGTCCCCCACCGCGCAGAACGACTCGGCGGCGGACGCGATTTTCCTGGCGATCTCCGCCTGTCCCCGGTCGACGTCCTGGAACTCGTCGACCAGGAGATGCCGGACCTCGGACTGCACCCGCGCAAGCGTCTCCGGCGCCTCGCGGAACAGCCGCGCCGGCAGCCGGATCAGGTCGGAGAAGTCGACGGCCCCGGCGGCGGAGAGCGCTTCGTCGTAGGCCCGGGCGACGGCTTCGGCCTTTCCGGCGAAGAGCCACCCCGAAGCGGTCGCCGCCGACTCGATGGATCCCCCCTCCCGCTTGGCGCGCTCGATGACGCCCGCGAACCGGGCGGGCGGGAATTTCTTCTCGTCGATGTTCTGGTCCGAAAGGATCTGCCGGAGCGCGTCCATCTGGTCGCGGGCATCGTAGATGAGAAACCGGGGGGAAAGGCCGATCCGCTGCCCGAACCGGCGCAGAAGGAGAGCGCCGAAGGCGTGGAACGTCCCCAGCCACGGCAGGTCCCGGCAGGAAGGCAGCGCCTTTGCGACCCGCTCCCGCATCTCCTCGGCAGCGCGGTTGGTGAACGTGATCCCGAGGATGTGCTGCGGGGGCACGTCCTCCCGGAGGAGGCGCACGATGCGCGCCACGATGACGCGGGTCTTCCCCGAGCCAGCGCCGGCCACGAGAAGAAGCGGCCCGAAAGGGTGCTGAACGGCCCGACGCTGGTCGGCGTCGAGCCCGGCAAGAAACGTTTCCATGCGAGGGGTATTAGATTACTCCCTGTCCGCGGGAAAGGAAACCGGGGAGAAAAAAAACGACGGCCCTGTCAAGCCCGCGTTTGTCAGGGCCGTCGATGCGCCGCCGGAGGGTGGGGGGGCGACGGCGCAAACCGGTTCCTTCTTCCGTCTAAAAAAAGCCTTCCTTCCCGGAAGACGACTTCGCGATCAGCGACTCGAGTGACTTTTCCAGTTTCTGGACCGTCAGCGGTTTCTCGATGTAGTCGTGGATCCCCGTCCGGGCGGCCTCTTCCCGTGTGGAGGCGGTGGGGTACGCGGTGATCAGGATGCGGATGGCCTCCGGCTGACGCGTTCTCACCTGCTGCAACAGGGTCAGCCCATCCATGTCGGGAAGCCAGTAATCGCTGATGATGATATCGACCTTCTCTTTCGTCAGCGCTTCCATCGCAAGCGTCGCGTTTCCGAAGTCCTGCAACCGACACCCCTGGTACCGGAAGAACGTGCGGAGGCCGTTCCGTATTCCCGGGTCGTCCTCGATGAGAACGATTTTCATCTTCCGGAGTCTCTCGTATAAATTCATCCGCCATCCCTGGAGGCTGGAACACTGCCCTTCGAGCAGCAAGGGGTGTACCAGGGCCATGGCGCGAGAAAACCCCTGGGAATTCGGACGGGTCCTTATTCCTTCCGTGCCTTGCGCCCTCCGGACGGCGGGGAAAATTCGAAAAATTGCGAAGGGAAGTTGAGAAATTGCGAAGAGAAAACGGGGAATGAAGGGCTACGGCACCAGTTTTTTCCGACGGTAGCGGAAGGTGTGGTGGTTGATGTTCAACAGTTTCGCAGCCTGGCTTTCATTCCCTCCCGTCCGTTTCAGGGCTTCCTCGATGTAATGTCTCTCCAGGGTTTCCAGGACGGATGCAAGAGGGATCCCTTCGGGCGGGAGCGCCGGGAACCCCGGCCCCTCCGGGACCTGCTTCCCGGATTCCCTTGCCGCCGATCCGTCGAAGCCCAGATCCCCGATCGTAAGCACCTTCCCCTTGCCGATCAGGGCCCCGCGCTCAATGAGGTTCTTCAGCTCGCGGACGTTTCCTTTCCAGCGGTATCCCTTCAACGCGTTTTCCGCGTCGGGGGAAATGCCGGTGAACGACTTCCCGAACTTCCGGTTGAACTCCAGGAGGAAATGGCGGGACATCGGGACGATGTCGCCGGGGCGCTCGTTGAGGGAGGGCACCTCGATCTTCGCTACCGCGAGCCGATAGAAGAGGTCCTTCCGGAAGATCCCCTTTTCGATCAGCGTGCCGAGGTCCTTGTTCGTGGCGGAGACGACCCGCGTGCGCACGTGGTGCTTCCGGGTCCCTCCCACCCGGTAGAACTCCCCCTCCTCCAGAAACCGGAGGAGCTTCGCCTGCGCCTCCATGCTCAGGTCGCCCACCTCGTCCAGGAACAGCGTCCCTCCGGCCGCCTGCTCCACCAGCCCCTTTTTCCCGGCGGCGCTGGCGCCGCTGAACGCCCCTTTTTCATACCCGAACAGCTCGCTCTCGATCAGGTCCTTGGGGATGGCGGCGCAGTTCACGCTGACGAGCGGCCCCTTGAAATTCGGGCTCCGGTAGTGGATGGCGCTGGCGATCAGCTCCTTCCCGGTTCCCGTCTCCCCGAGGATCAGGATCGGCGTGTCGGGGCTGCTGGCCAGCGTTCCCACGAGCTCCATCACGTCGTGGATCGTGTTGCTCTCCCCGATGAAGCAGGGAAGATTCTCGCGGAGGTGCTTTTCCTGGAGGTCCCGGACCTCCTTCTTCAGCCGGATCGAATCGAGGGCGTTCCGTACGCTCACCTCGAGGGTATCCATATGGAGAGGCTTCACGACGTAATCGTAGGCCCCGCTCTTCATCGCGGTCACCACGCTCTTTACGTCCTCGTAGGCGGTGATCACGATGACCAGGATTTCCGGGAACAGGAGCTTCATCTCGAGGAGGGCGTCGAGCCCGCTCATCCCGGGCAGACCGAGGTCGAGCAGCACCAGGTCCGGAGCGGCGTCCCGGACGGCCGGAAGCGCCGATTCGGCGGTGGGGAAGGACCGGACCCTGTAGCTGGATTTCAAGGCATGCGACAGCCCGTCCCGGATGGACTCCTCGTCGTCCACAATATAAATGGAGTAGGAGATCATGTCGGGCTTCCGCCTTTCCTCAAGGGAAGCTCGATCCGAAACTCGGCCCCACCCCACTGGCTGTCGCCTACCTTCAGGACCCCGCCGTGATCCTCGATGACCCGGCGGCTGAAACTGAGCCCGATCCCGTACCCGTCCTTCCGGGTGGTGTAGAAGGGATCGAAGATCTTGTTCCGCATGGCAGCGGAGATCCCCGGCCCCGAGTCGGAGACGCAGAGGACGGCTCGGGCGCTCTCCGCGGAGCAGGAAATCCCGATGATTTTCCCTCTTTCCACGCCCTCCAACGCCTGCATGGCATTGGTGATCAGGTTGAGGAGTACCTGCGTGATCAGGTGAGAGTCCGCGTGGCACATCGGCAGGGTGGTGATCTTCGAGCGGTCCAGCGTGATCCCCCGGTTCCGGAGGGTGGTCGAAGAAAAGTCGATGGCTTCCTCGATCACGAGATTGATGTCCGCAAGATCCAGCCGGGGGGCGCCGGGGCGGGAGAAGTCCATGACCTTCTTCACCACGGACTCGATCCGGCCGGAGGCGGACTTGATCTGCTCCAGGATTCTCCTCGCGCCCTCTTTTCCTTCGCGCTCCAGGCCGTCGACATCCTCGTGGAGCTTTTCCAGGGCGGACAGATGGATATTGATGCCCGAAAGGGGATTGCGGATCTCATGGGCGATCCCCGTGGCCACGTGGCCCAGGGAAGACATCTTCTCGCGGATCCTCACCTGGTGTTCCATCTCCTTGAGCCGGGTGATGTCCACCATGCTGATCAGTTCCGCTTTTTTCCCCCCGTGCAGGATCGGGCTTGCGATGCACTGCACCCATCGCATGCCGATCCCTTCGGACGAATTGCCGGAGGGGTAAAACCGAAGGTCCGTCTCCAGCGTTGTGGATTCTTCCGACGACACCGCCTCGCAGAGTGCCGCAAACTTTGCCGCGTCCTCGGAATGGATGTCCCGGTAGTTCCTCCATTCGAAGTCGTCGGGCAGTTTGCCAAGGAGTTTCTCCTGCTCCGGGTTCTGATAGACGATCCGCCCCTCCTGGACGATGGAGATGCCGACCGGGGAATTCTCGACCAGCAGGCGGAACCGTTCCTCGCTGGCCTGCAGGGCTTTCTGCGTCCTTGCCCGCTCGGCATCGATCCGGTCCATGGAGTAGGTGTTCCACCAGACGAGGGCATGCAGGATGAGCATGACGGCCGTGACCATCAGGGCAACCCCGTACTCGTCGGTAAGGAACCCCGCCCGTTCGCCCTGCAGGCGCAACCACCCCATCAGCAGCGGGACGAGGATGATGGCGGGCAAAAGGCGCCGTGCCGTGGCTCCGCCCGCACGATCGCTGGAGAGAACCGCCATAAGGCCGCGGTCGCGAAGCGCGAAAAGGATACCGACCGAAAGCACGAGGAACGTCAGCGCCGTGTACGTGGCCATGAGCATATGCCGGGTGCCGCTCTCGGAAAATTCCGCAGCGTATGCGTATCCCATGAGAGCCAGCATCGAGATCGCCGCGGGCGCCAGCCCCAGGAAGGAAGCGGGCCAGTGTCCCCGGGAGGAGTTCAGAAACATCAAGGCGAAACCGATGAGGGTGAAATTCAAGGCCGAGTGGGGGACCATCCGGCCGGGAGGGGGCGTTCCGCCGGCTCCTGCCGCCTCCTTGATGAACAGCTGATCGATGCCGGCGTCCCAGCCGAAGAGATATTCACCGAGCGTGACCAGACCCAGGAGCGCAACGAGGGAGGCCAGCAGCAGGGCGGCGCGGCGGGATCGCCGCCGTTCGCCTTCCGTACCCGACAGCCACAGGGAGATCCCGGAGAGGATAAAGGCGATCGCCGCATTCACCTTCATTCTCATCATGCCGTGGGACAGGGATTTCAGGGGATCGACGCCAATCCCCCAGCCGGCGAGAACCACGCCGCCCGCGAACGCGGTGAAGACGCACGCGCACCTCGAGAGAAGCGCATACAGGGAAGAATAGCGAGGATTCGGATGATTCGCCGGAAGGGCCATCGCCTCCACTCCGCCGATGTTCACTGCAACATGGATTCACCGGCCGGCGGCCGCTACTCCACCGTGACGCTCTTGGCGAGGTTCCTCGGCTGGTCGACATCCGTCCCTTTGAGCACCGCCATGTGGTACGCCAGCAGCTGCAGCGGGACGACCTCGAGGATCGGCCGGGCGTAGCCGCCGCACGGCGGCAGGAACAGGATGTCCTCCGCCTTTTCGGCGAGCGCACCGTCTCCCTCGGTGCCCACCGCGATCACCCGCCCGCCGCGGGTTCGCGCCTCCTCCAGGTTGGAGAGGGTCTTCTCGTAGGCGTCGCCCTGCGCACAGAGCACGAGCACCGGCATCCGTTCGTCGATCAGGGCGATCGGCCCATGCTTCATCTCCCCCGCCGGGTACCCCTCCGCGTGGATGTAGGAGATTTCCTTCAGCTTGAGCGCCCCCTCCAGGGCGATCGGGTAGGAGATCCCGCGGCCCAGGTAGAGGAAATCGGTTACGTCTTTGTACTTCCGGGCGATCGCCGCGATCGCGGCCTCCTTTTTCAGCACCTCCTCGATCTTCCGGGGGAGCTCGCTCACCTCCAGGAGGTGCGCGGCGATCTGCGCCTCCGAAAGCGTCCTGCGCCCGGCCGCAAGGTGCAGTGCCAGGAGGTAGAGCGCCACGATCTGCGTCGTGAAGGCCTTGGTGGACGCCACGCCGATCTCGGGCCCGGCATGCGTGTAAATGACCCCGTCCGACTCCCGGGCGATCGTCGAGGAGACGACGTTGCAAATGGAGACCGCCACCGCACCCTTCCCTCTCGCCTCGCGCAGGCCCGCCAGCGTGTCCGCCGTCTCGCCCGACTGGGAGATGGGGACGCAGAGGGTCCCCTCTTCCACGACCGGGTCGCGGTACCGGTACTCCGACCCCAGATCCACCTCGACGGGCAGCCGCGCCAGGCCCTCGATCATGAACTTGCCGACCAGACCGGCGTGCCAGGAGGTGCCGCAGGCCACGACGAGCACTTTTTTCAGGCGGCGGAGCCGCTCGTCCGCCAGCGGGAGGGTCTCGAAAAAAACCTCTCCCGTCTCCGGCAGCATCCGGCCGGCCAGCGTATCCAGGATCGCCCGGGGCTGCTCGTGGATCTCCTTCAGCATGAAATGGCGGTAGCCCCCTTTCTCCGCCATCACGGGGGACCAGTCGATGTGCTGGGGGACGCGGTGTTTGAGGTTGCCCGCGAAATCGGTCACCTGCACCCCTTCCGGCCGGGCGATGACCATCTCGCCGTCCTCCAGGAAAAGGGCTTTACGAGTGTGGGAGAGCAGCGGAGGGAGATCCGAGGCAAGGAATGTTTCCCCCTCCCCGACGCCCACCACCATGGGGCAGTTCAGCCGCGCGCCGACGAGCGTCCCCGGTTCCTTTTCGCAGATCGCCAGGAAGGCGTAGGATCCCCGCAGCTCGGACACCGTCTTTCGCGCCGCCTCCGCAAGCGGGAGGCCGGCCGAGGTGTGCTCGTCGAGGAGGTGGGCGATCACTTCCGTGTCGGTCTCGGAGGAGAACTTCCGGCCCTTTTCGCCCAGGCGTTTTTTCAGCGTCTGGTGGTTCTCGATGATCCCGTTGTGGACGATGGCGACGGCCCCGGCCCGGTGCGGATGCGCGTTCGCGTCGGAGGGGCGGCCGTGGGTCGCCCAGCGCGTGTGCCCCACGCCGCAGGTCCCCGCGACCGGCTCCCGGGCAACCAGCTCGAGCAGGCGGGCGAGCTTCCCCTCGCTCTTCCGGATGGCGATCCCGCCGCGGTCGAGCACGGCGATCCCCGCCGAATCGTATCCGCGGTACTCCAGCTTCCCCAGTCCGTCCAGCAGGGTGCTTACACACTGCCTCGGTCCGGTGTACCCGACGATGCCGCACATTATTCCGGCTCCCCTTTCTTCGATCTCCGGGGGATTTTCAGCCCCGCTTTCGCAAGGAGCTCGGGTTTCTTCCGGATGACCCAGTCCGGGAGCACCTTCTGTTCGGCCCGGGAGAGAGCCAGAGCGTACGGCGGGACGTTTTTCGTGATCGTTGCGCCGGCTCCGATCAATGCCCCCTTGCCGACCGTGACGGGGGCGATGAACTGCGTGTCGCTCCCGACGAATACGCCGTCGCCGATGACGGTCGTGTGCTTGGCGATGCCGTCGTAATTACAGGTGATCGTCCCCGCGCCGATGTTTACCTTCCTCCCCACCAGCGTGTCGCCGATGTAGGCCAGGTGGTTCGCCTTGGACCCCTTCCCCAGGCGGCTCTTTTTGACCTCGACGAAGTTGCCGATGTGGGCTCCCTCCCCGATGTCCGCACCGGGCCGCAGGCGTGCGAACGGGCCTACGATGGCGCCTTTGCGGATCCGCGCGCCGGAGAGGACCGAGTACGGCTGCAGGTGCGCGCCGTTCTCCACCCGGCTGTTCTCCACCACGCACCCGGTCTGGATCCGCGCTCCGCGCCCGATCCGCGTCGTCCCCAAGAGCACGACGCCCGGCTCGATGAGGGTGTCGGCGCCCACGGAAACGTCCGCCTCCACGTAGGTTCGCCCGGGATCGACGACGGTCACGCCGGAATCGAGCAGCGCGTCGACCTTCGCCCGCAGCAGAATCGCCGTGGCCTCCGCCAGCTCCCTCCGGGAATTGATTCCCCGCACCTCGTCGGGATTCCTGGCCACGACCGGCACCACGATCCTTCCTTCCTCGAGCGCCTGCACGACGAGGTCGGTGAGGTAGAATTCCCGCTGCGCGTTGACGTCGGTCAGGCGAGGAAGATTCCGCGCCAGGAACGCACGGTCGAAGGCGTACGTGCCGGAGTTCACTTCGAGGATTCGCCGGATGGAGGCGTCGGCATCCCGCTCCTCCACGATGCGGGCGACGGCGCCGTCGGGGCTCCGCACCACGCGGCCGTATCCCCCCGGATCGGAGAGGATTCCGGTTAAAACGGCGGCGGCGGCCTTGCCTTTCCGCCTCGCCGCGATCAGGCTTCGCAGGGTCTTCGGGCGGAGGAGCGGCGCGTCGCCGCACAGGACGACCACCTCCCGGGCCCGGCGGGATACGATCGAAAGGCCGGCCCGGGTGGCGTCGCCGGTCCCGAGCTGGCGCTCCTGCACCGCCACCTTTCCACCGTACCGCGTGACCGTCCCCATCACCGGGTCCCGGCCGTGGCCGAGGACGAAGACGATCTCGGAGATCCCCGCCGCCGCCGCGGTGCGCGCGACGTGCCACAGCATCGGCTGCCCGAGCACGGGGTGAGCCACCTTGGGAAGGGCGGATTTCATCCGTTTTCCCTGGCCCGCCGCGAGGATAATCGCGGAAACACCCTCCATCGACCTGCCCCTTTCGGAGTGCTAGAATGCCTTGTCCGGCCGAATAGAAAGTGTACCCGTTTTTCGCGGGGAATGGGAATGGTGAATGTCGCCGATATGAAGGATACACTGGACCGGATCGAGGCGGAGATCGCCAGCATCAAGCGCCTGTACGACCTCTTTTTCCAGGGAGTCCGGCGCTCGGAGCCTTCCGACAAGCGCAGGGAGGTCGAGGAGACCATCCGCCGGATGGGACAGCGCAAGATCATCAACACCAACGATCAGTTCCGGTTCAACAACCTCCAGACCCGCTTCTACTCCTTCTCCAACCTGTGGGCCCGCATGATCCGGGAACTGGAGGAAGGGCGGCTGACCCGGGATTCCTCCGGCGTCCTGGTGCGCGGGACGTCTTCCGCCTCGGATCCGGTGGACTCCGCCCACCTCGATCAGGTCATCGGAGAACTGATGGAAGCCCGCAAGGCGTGCGGGCTGTCCGCGGGGGAGGAAGACCTCTCCGCAACCCGGGAGGCACTCCTCGCCCGCGCCCGGGAGATCGCCGGGAAGTCCGGCGCCCGCAAGGTGGAATTCCGGATCAGCGTCGAAGAGGGAAAACCGAAGGTGAAAGCCCAGGTCCGCTAGGGACGGTCCTGAAGAAGGACTCGGCAGAACCACAGAGGGATCGCGGTTACACAACCGAGGTTGACAGGCCAAAAGAGGAGGCCAGGACCGTCCCGGTTCTTAACGGTCCTGAAGAAGGACTCGGCAGAACCACAGAGGGATCGCGGTTACACAACCGAGGTTGACAGGCCAAAAGAGGAGGCCAGGACCGTCCCGGTTCTTAACGGTCCTGATAAAGGACTTGGCAGGACCTAAAGGGATCGCAGTCACACAGCCGAGGTGGATGGACCAGCCGGGGAGGCCAGGACCGTCCCGGTTTTTCGCTCTTATTCGGCCGCGGCCATCCGGACCAGCGCCCGCTGCAGCGCCGAGGTGGCTTTCGTGTACGCTTCATCGTCGAGCGACACTTCCTTGAGAGTGGCCTCGGCCCGGGCGTGGGCGCGGCGTGCGCGCTCGACGTCGATCTCATCGGACTTCTCCGCCACGTCCGCCATCACGACCACCCGCTCGGGGCCGACCTCGGCGAAGCCGCCGCCCACCGCCACCTTCTTCACCGCATTCCCCTTGCGATAGCGCAGGATCCCGATGGAGAGGATCGCCAGGTAGTAGGTGTGCTCGGGGAGAACGCCGAACTCCCCCTCGTAGCCGGGGGCGATCACCTCGTCCACCTCTTCCGACACGAGCAGCCGCTCGGGAGTCACCAGTTCGAGCCTGATCGTCGATACCATCCGTTTCCTTCCCCTGTGGCCTGCGAAGCAGGATGCGCCGCAACGTTCCCCCCGTTTCGCGGGGGGTTCAGACGGCGAGGAGCTTCTTCCCCTTCTCGATCGCTTCCTCGATCGTGCCGACCATGTAGAAGGCCTGCTCCGGGAGGTCGTCGTGCTTGCCGTCCACGATTTCCTTGAACGACCGGATCGTTTCCTCGAGCCGCACGTACTTGCCCGGGATCCCGGTGAACTGCTCGGCGACGAAGAACGGCTGCGACAGGAACCGCTGGATCTTCCGCGCCCGGGCCACGAGGAGCTTGTCGTCCTCGGAGAGCTCGTCCATCCCCAGGATGGCGATGATGTCCTGGAGGTCCTTGTAGCGCTGGAGAACCTTCTGCACGGCGCGCGCGACCTGGTAGTGCTCCTCGCCGAGCACGAGCGGGGAGAGGATCCGCGACGTCGAGTCGAGCGGGTCCACCGCGGGGTAGATCCCCAGTTCCGCGATCTGCCGGGAGAGAACGGTGGTGGCGTCCAGGTGCGAGAACGTCGTCGCCGGCGCGGGGTCGGTCAGATCGTCGGCGGGGACGTAGATCGCCTGGACCGAGGTGATCGAACCGCGCTTGGTCGAGGTGATCCGCTCCTGGAGCTCGCCCAGGTCCGTGGCCAGCGTGGGCTGGTAGCCGACGGCGGAAGGAATGCGGCCCAACAGCGCCGACACCTCGGAGCCCGCCTGGGTGAACCGGAAGATGTTGTCGATGAACAGGAGCACGTCCTGCCCCTCCTCGTCGCGGAAGTACTCCGCGGCGGTCAGGGCCGAAAGCCCCACGCGGGCGCGGGCGCCGGGCGGCTCGTTCATCTGGCCGTACACCAGGCACGCCTTCTCGAGGACCTTGGACTCCTTCATCTCGAGCCACAGGTCGTTCCCCTCGCGGGTCCGCTCGCCGACGCCCCCGAACACCGAGTAGCCGCCGTGCTCGATGGCGATGTTGTGGATGAGCTCCATGATGACGACGGTCTTCCCGACGCCGGCGCCGCCGAACAGGCCGATCTTCCCGCCCTTCGAATAGGGGGCCAGGAGGTCGACGACCTTGATCCCGGTCTCCAGGATCTCCACCTTGGTGGACTGCTCCTCGAAGGAGGGGGCGTGCCGGTGGATCGGGTACCGTTTCTGCGACTGGATCTCGCCCATCTCGTCGACCGGATCGCCGACCACGTTCATGATGCGGCCCAGGGTCCCCGGTCCGACCGGAATGGTGATCGGGCCGCCGGTGTCGGTCGCCTCCATCCCTCGGACGAGGCCGTCGGTGGAGTCCATCGCGATGGCGCGGACGATGTTGTCGCCCAGGTGCTGCGCGACCTCGACGATGAGGTTCCCCTCCCTGTCGCTGATGCTCGGGTTGGTGATCTTGAGCGCGTTGTAGAGCGCAGGCAGCTGGCCGGGCTCGAACCGCACGTCGACCACGGGCCCGATCACCTGGACGATTTTTCCGTTGTTCATGGTCTTCCTTTCGCCTCCTTCGCCTGACCTTGTGGGCTTACCCTTTGAGCGCCTCGGCCCCGCCGATGATCTCCATCAGTTCCTTGGTGATCGCGGCCTGCCGCGCCCGGTTCATCTGGAGCGTGAGCCGCGCGATCATGTCCACCGCGTTGTTGGTCGCCGAGTCCATCGCGGTCATCCGGGCCCCGTGCTCCCCCGCCACCGACTCCAGGAGCACCCGGAAGATCTGCGTCTCCACGTACTTCGGCAGCAGGGTGGCCAGGATCTCCTCCCGGGAGGGCTCGTAGAGGTAATCGATCTCCACCCCTCCCCCTTCCGATTCCTTCCGCTCGATCGCGAGGGGAAACAATTTCTCGAACCGGACCACCTGGGAGATGGCCGACCGGAATTCGTTGAACACCAGCTGGACCTCGTCGAAGTCGCCCGCGAGGAACCCTTCCACGAGGTCCCTCGAAAGCTGCTCGGCGTGTACGTAGGAGAGCGAGCCCAGGAGGTTGACGTACTCCTTCCGCATTTCCACCCGCCGCCTGCGGAAGAAATCGCGGGCCTTTCGCCCCACCGCGAACAGGACGACCTCCTCGTGCCGGTCGCGGTTCTCGGCGAGGAACCGGTGGGTCGCCCGGAGCAGGTTGGAGTTGAATCCTCCGCACAAACCCCGGTCCGAGGTGACCACCAGGAGGGCCAGCTTCGTCCCTTCCCGCGCCGAGAGAAGCGGATGGCCCCCCTCCCCCGCCCGGCTGGCCACCGCCTGCACGACCTCGCGCATCTTCCGGGCATACGGCCTCGCGGCCGTGATGGCGTCCTGCGCCCGCTTGAGCTTCGCCGCGGACACCATCTTCATCGCCTTGGTGATCTGCTGCGTGCTCTTGACGCTGCCGATCCGCTTGCGGATCACACGGAGGTTCGCCATCGCCTATCCGTAGCCCCTTCGATTCGTGTCCTTGACTATTCCTTAAAGACGCCCTTGAACTCCTCCAGGGCGGCGGTGAGCTTCGCTTTCACGTCGTCGTCGATCGTCTTCTTCTCGCGCAGCAGGGCGAGGACGACCCCGTGCTGGTCCTTCATGAAGGCCGAAAGCTCCGTCTCGTACCGGCCGAGCGAGGCGACATCATATCCGTCGGTAAACCCGTTGGTGGCCGCGAAGATCGTCACGACCTGCTGCTCCACGGCTTGCGGCTCGTACTGGGCCTGCTTGAGGACCTCCACCAGCCGGGCGCCGCGGGCCAACTGCATCTGCGTCGCCTTGTCGAGGTCGGAGCCGAACTGGGCGAAGGCGGCCATCTCGCGGTACTGCGCCAGCTCCAGGCGAAGCCTTCCGGCCACCTGCTTCATCGCCTTGATCTGCGCGTTGCCCCCGACGCGGGAGACCGACAGTCCGACGTTCACCGCGGGCCGGACGCCGGCGTAGAACAGGTCGGACTCGAGATAGATCTGCCCGTCGGTGATGGAAATGACGTTCGTCGGGATGTAGGCGGAGACGTCGCCGGCCTGCGTCTCGATGACGGGAAGCGCCGTCAGCGATCCGCCCCCTTCGGCGTCGGAGAGCTTGGCCGCGCGCTCGAGAAGCCGCGAGTGCAGGTAGAAGACGTCGCCCGGGTAGGCCTCTCGACCCGGCGGGCGCCGCAGGAGGAGCGAGAGCTGGCGGTACGCCACCGCGTGCTTGGAGAGGTCGTCGTAGATGCACAGGGCGTGGCGGCCGCTGTCGCGGTAGAACTCGCCGATCGTGCACCCCGTGTACGGGGCGATGAAGTTGATCGGGGCCGGCTCGGAGGCGGTCGCCGACACCACGATCGTGTAGTCCATCGCGCCGAACGAGCGGAGCTTCTCCACGACCTGGGCCACCGTCGAGCGCTTCTGCCCGATCGCCACGTAGATGCAGATGACGTTCTGCCCCTTCTGGTTGATGATCGTGTCGAGCGCGACGGCCGTCTTCCCGGTCTGGCGGTCGCCGATGATGAGCTCGCGCTGGCCGCGCCCGATCGGGATCATGCTGTCGATCGCCTTCAGCCCCGTCTGGAGGGGCTCCTTCACCGGCTGCCGCTTCACGATGCCGGGCGCCTTGATCTCGACGCGGCGGAAATCCTTCGTGTCGATGGGGCCCTTCCCGTCGATCGGCTGACCCAGGGGGTTCACGACGCGCCCGATCATGGCGTCCCCGCAGGGCACCTCGACGATGCGGCCGGTGCGGCGGACGACGTCGCCCTCCTTGATCATGACGTCCTCGCCCAGGAGCGCGACGCCGACGTTGTCCTCCTCGAGGTTCAGCACCATGCCGCGGACGTCCCCGGGGAACTCGAGCAGTTCCCCCGCCATCGCCTTTTCCAGGCCGTGGACCCGGGCGATCCCGTCGCCCACGGAGAGGACGACGCCGGTTTCGGCGACGTCGACCCGCTTTTCGTACCCCTTGATCTGGCTCTTGAGAATCTCCGTAATCTCTGCAGCGCGGATGCTCATGGCGCTTGGCCTCACCCCTTTTGTAATATTTCCCGGATCCGGGACAACTGCGTTTGAACGCTCCCGTCGTACACCGTGGAGCCCACCTTCACCACCATCCCGCCCAACACCGCGGGGTCCATCTTCTCCTCCAGCTCGATCCGCTTCCCGGTCTGCTTCTCCAGGACGCCTTTCAGGAAGTCCCGCTGCGTCCCCGACAGGGCCGTCGACGTGACGACCTCGACCCGCTCGATCCCCTCCAGCTCCTCGACCATGCGGCGCAGCTCGGGGAGGATCTGGGGGAGGATGTTCATCCGGCGCTTGTCGACGAGCAGCCGCAGGAAGTTCATCGTGACGGGGAGGAACCCAACCTGGGCGACGGCGCCCTCGAGGACGGCCTGCTTGTCGCGGCGGTTGACGTGCGAGGCTTCCAGGACTTCGCGCAGGGCGGGCGCCTCTTCAAAGAGGCGGGCGAACTGTTCGACCTCGGAGAGGACCCTGCGGACCTGCTGCTCCTCCCGCCCGATGTCGAGCAACGCGCGGGCGTACCTTCGGGCGAGGGCGCTGCCGGTCATTGCGCGATCTCCCGGATCTTTTCGATGTTTTCCCGCACCAGCCGTTCCTGGTCCTCCGCGGTGAGCGTCTTTTTCACGATCTCCTCGGCCGCGCGGGTGGCCAGGCCCGCGGCCTCTTTCCGCAGCTCCTCGCGCGCCTTCTTCACTTCCTGGTCCGCGGCAAACTGGGCCTGGGTCCGCACCCGCTCGATCTCGGCCTGGGCCGCCTCGCGGATGCGCTGCGCCTCTTCGGCGGCCTCGGCCTCCATCTTCCGGTTCATCCCGGCGATCTCGTCGGAGAGCCTGGCCATCCGGCTCTCGATGGCGGCAAGCTTCCCGGCGGCCTCTTCCCGGGCGCGGGCGGCGTCCTCGATCGACTTGCGCAGCTGCTCGCTCCTTTCCTTAAGGAAGGAGGAAATCGGTTTTTTCAGGAAATAGACGAGCGCCCCGGCCAGGATGGCGAAGTTCACGGCCTGCTTGAATATGGCCGCCCAGGGGATCCCTTCGCCGTGGCCGGCGGCCCCTTCGGACGCGGCGGCGACGGCGGCTGTGGCGAGGAACGCCAGGGCGAGGAACGGTCTCACGCCACCGGCCTCCCGAGCACCTTGGCGGCGATTTCGACGGAGAGGCGCGACACCTCGGCCCGCAGCGACTTCGCGGCATCGCTCTTTTCGGCAACGATCCGGGCCTTCATCTCCTCCACGTGGCGGTTGCTCTCCTCGTTCACGGCCTCGACCCGCTTCCGCTCGAGGCGGCCGGCTTCCTCCATCTTCCTGCGTTTCCCCGCGAGCGCCTCGACGGCGGCCTTGCGCAGGGACTCCTCGTACCGCGCCGTCAGGCCTTCCGCCTCCGCCAGGAGCGCCTTGGACTCCTCCACCGGCTTGACGGATCGGTTCTTGCGCTCCTGGAACGTGGAGAGGATCGGCCGGACCATCGTCACCGAAAGGATGGACACCAGGGCCACCACGAGGACCATCTGGAGAAGGGCGAGCTGGGTGATCCCCAGCGTCTCGAAAATTTTGCCAACAAGTTCCATGAATCCCGTTCCCCCCGGGGTTCCCAAACAGGCAAGCGGTCGGCTGGAATATCGTGAAACGGAAAATTGGTATCACGCGAAGGAACGGCGTGTCAAGCGGTTAATGGAGAAAGAAAAGGGCGCCGGGGTTTCCCCTGGCGCCCTCCTCAGGTCCTTGTCGCACTCCCGGGTTCGGGAGGCTTCTCCGCGGACGGCTTGCTTCCGCGTAGTTACTTCTTCGGCGCCTCGGCAGGCGCGGCCGGAGCGGCCGGTGCTGCCTTCGCAGCGTTATCCGCCGGTGCCGCTGCAGGCGGAGGCGGCGGAGGCGGCTCCTCCTTCTTCGCGCAGGCGGAGAGGCCGATCGTCGCCGCGAGCAACAGCCCGAGGAACAGTACCCAGTACTTACGCATTTCTTGTCACTCCTTTCCCTTCTAGGATTTATCCGTTACCGGATATAAGGTTATGGATTTCTTATGCGGCGAAATATAACACAAGAAAACCGCGATGCAATCATTTTTTTTCTACCGTCCCCCGAAGAGGAGCTCGCACAGTCGGGCAAACTCGCCTTCGGAAAAGTACGCGACCTCGAACACCCCTTTTTTCTGCGTCCCGCGGATCCGGACCTTCGTCCCTCCCCGGCGGGACAATTTCTCCTCCAGGTCCTTCAGATGCGGATCGTGCCGGATCGGCTTCCGTGCGGGCTTTCTCCTCCCGCCCTCCTGGCACAGCCGCTCCACCTCCCGCACGGAGAGCCCCCTGCGCAGGGCGGCGGAAAAGATCCCGGGGAGCTTTTCCGGCGGGGCGGAGAGCAGCGCCCGCGCGTGGCCCGCCGACAGCCTCCCGTCCACGACGGCCTGCTTGACCTGCGCCGGGAGCTTGAGGAGCCGAAGGCTGTTGGACACGGTGACCCGGTCCTTCCCCACCCGCTTGGCGATCTCCTCCTGCGAGATGGAGAATTCATGCGCCAGCCGGTGGTACCCCTCCGCCAGTTCGATCGCGTTCAGGTCCGCCCGCTGGACGTTCTCCACGATCGTCGCCTCGAGGGCCTCCCGGTCGGACAGTTTCCTCACGACCGCCGGCACCGTCCCGATGCCGGCCGCCTGCGCGGCGCGAAGCCTGCGCTCCCCCGCCACCAGCTCGTACCCCTCCGGGGTCGGCCGGACGAGCACCGGCTGCAGGACCCCTTTCTCGCGGACCGAATCGACCAGCTCCCGAAGGTCCTCCGGGGAGAAGGTCCGCCGCGGCTGGAAGGGGCTGGTCCGGATCTGGTCGACGGGGATCCGCAGGAACTCCGCGGTGCGCTCGATGGGCCCCGGCAGAAGAGCGGAGAGCCCCCTCCCCAATACTTTCTTCTTCAGCGGATCGGGCTTTCGTTCCATCGGCTCACCATCTCTTTCGCCAGCTCGAGGTAGCTTTGCGCCCCGCGGGAACTGACGGCGTACAAAAGGGCCGGCTTCCCGAAGGAAGGAGACTCGGACAGGCGCACGTTTCGCGGTATAACTGCTTGAAATACTTGATCTTTCAGGTTCTCGCGGGCTTCGGCGGCAACCTGGTGGGAAAGATTGTTCCGGGCGTCGAACATCGTGAGGACCACCCCCTCGACGGTAAGGTGCGGGTTCAATCCTTCCCGGATCTTCGCGATGGTCCGGTAGAGACTGGTCAGCCCTTCGAGAGCGTAATATTCGCATTGGAGCGGGATGAGGACCGACCGGGCGGCGCACAGGGCGTTCACGGTGAGCAGTCCAAGGGACGGGGGGCAGTCGATGAGGATCACGTCGTAGCCCGACTCGGTCGGCCGGAGCGCTTCGGACAGCCGCGTCTCGCGCCGCGGCAGGGAGACGAGTTCGATCTCCGCGCCGATCAGATCCCCCGAGGAGGGAATCACCTGAAGGAACGGGAGTTCCGTCTCCCGAATGGCGTCGCCGGCGGGGATCTCCGCGAGAAGGACCCGGTAGACGTCCTTGCCGGAATCCTCCCCTCCCGGCTCGCCTCCCACGCCCGAGGTCGCGTTGGCCTGCGGGTCGAGATCCACCAGGAGCGTCTTCTTCTCCATGACCGCAAGGGAGGCGGCAAGGTTGATCGCGGTGGTGGTCTTCCCCACCCCCCCCTTCTGGTTCGCGACGGCGATGATCCGGGCCAATCCCTGCGCGCTCCGGCGGTTCGTTTATCTACGGAAAACAACGGTATCTTGTACCACGCGGCGGGAGGAGAAGGAACGAAAATCTTACGGGCCGGCAAGGATCTCCCGGATCTCGCGGACTCCCATCCCGAAGGGAAGCGTGAATGGCAGACGCCTGCCGTGCCGCGCGCCGGGGGGAAGCTCCTTCTCCGGTCTCCCCCGCGGGGGACGGCGAACCGCCTCTCCCGGCCCGGTCATCAGGAGCAGACAACCCTCCGGCAACAGGTAGGGAACCAGGAGCCTTGCGGCCTCCGGGGGAGAAAGCGTCGCACGCGTGACGATCCGCTCGAACGGACCGAGCGGCAGGGGATTCCGCGGCTCGAGCCGACCGCGGACCACCACCGCGTTGCGCAGACCCAGCAGCGCGCAGGCGTGGGAAAGAAACGCGCACTTTTTCGCCGAGGATTCGAGCAGGACCACCTGCGCGTCCGGGAGGGCGACCGCCAGGGGGATGCCGGGATAGCCGGCCCCGGACCCGAAGTCGAGCGTCCGGCCGGGAAAGGGGGCAACGGACAGGAGCAGCAGGGAATCGAGGATGTGCTTGACCGCCACTTCTTCCGGGGCCGTGATGGCGGTCAGCCGGATGGACCGGTTCCACCGCAGCATCTCCTCCGCGTGCCGCACGAGCATGGAAACCGCCTCCGCGGAAAGGGAAATTCCCGTCCCGGAGAGAAGCGCCGAAAGCCCCTCCGCCGTCAGAGGGTTCATCGTCGGCGATGTTCCACGTGGAACACTCGTTTCATCTCCTTGAAACGCAAGGGTTATCGTCCGAACGACTCCGGCCTTGAGAAGCGGTTACCCTTCCGTGGGCGGGACCCGCGTCCTCCCCCGCTTCAGGGCCACCAGGAGAAGGGCCACCGCAGCGGGGGTCACTCCGGGGATGCGCTGCGCCTGTCCGATGGAGGCGGGCCGGACGCGGACCAACTTGTCCCGGACTTCGGTGGAAAGACCGTAGACCGACTCGAACGGGAAGCCCGGTGGGAACTGCATTTCTTCGTATTTCCTGAGTTTCTTGGCCTCCTCCTCCTGGCGGCGGATGTAGCCTTCGTACTTGATGGTGAGTTCGGCCTGCGAGGCCACTCCGGGCTCCGCTCCGGAAAGGTCGCCGTCGCAGGAAAGGAGCATCGCGATCGAAATCTCCGGCCGGCGCAGGAGTTCCGCGTACGTGATTCCGGGCCGGACCGGTCCTCCCCCCGCCGCCTCGGCCAGCCGGCAGATCGGATGGCCCGGGGCAACCCGGGCCGCCGCCATGAGGCGCAGGAAATCTTCCAGCCCTTCGCGCTTCTTGCGGAATTCCCGGTAGCGCTCCTCCGGAAGCAGCCCCACCCGGTGGCCCGTTTCGGAGAGCCGCAGGTCCGCGTTGTCCTCCCGCAGGAGAAGCCGGTACTCTGCCCGGGAGGTGAACATCCGGTACGGCTCCTGCGCCCCCTTGGTGACCAGGTCGTCGATCAGAACCCCGATGTAGGCGTCCGCCCGCCCGAAGACCACCGGCGGCAGCCCCTTTACCTTCCGGGCGGCATTGATCCCCGCGACGATCCCCTGCGCCGCCGCCTCCTCATACCCGCTGGTGCCGTTGATCTGCCCGGCATGGAAGAGGTTTTCCACGATCTTGGTCTCCAGCGACGGGTGCAGCTGCCCGGGGTCGACGAAGTCGTACTCGATGGCGTACCCCGGCCGGACGATCTCCACCTGCTCCAGGCCCGGGATCGTCCGCAGCATCTTCACCTGGATGTCATAGGGGAGGCTCGTCGACACCCCGTTGGGATAGTACTCGGCGGTGCGCAGCCCCTCCGGCTCCAGGAACACCTGGTGCCTCTCCTTGTCCGAGAAGCGGACGACCTTGTCCTCGATCGACGGGCAGTAGCGGGGGCCGATCCCCCGGATCACGCCGGAATACAGCGGAGAGCGGGGAAGACCCGACCGGATCGCCTCGTGCGTGGCCGCGTTGGTGTAGGTCATGTAGCAGGGGACCTGGGGGCGGGCGATCTTCCGGTTTTCGAAGGAGAACGGCAAGGGTTCGGCGTCGCCCTCCTGCCGGACCGTCCGGGAAAAATCGATCGTCTTGCCGTCCAGGCGCGGGGTCGTCCCGGTCTTGAGTCGGCCCACGGCAAACCCCAGGGCCCGCAGCGAATCGGAGAGCTTCATCGATGGGAAATCGCCCGCGCGACCCGCGGGAAAGTTCACCATTCCGATGTGGACAAGGCCCTTTAAGAACGTCCCCGTGCACAGGATGACGGTCTTCCCCCGGTACCGGACCCCCAGGTTCGTCTCGATCCCGACCGCCCTCCCCGCATCTGCCAGGACGGCGTCGACCATCGCCTGCTTGACGTCGAGCCCGTAGGTGCTCTCCAGGACGCGCTTCATCCGGAGGCGGTAGAGCTGCTTGTCCGCCTGGGCGCGGGAGGAGCGGACCGCAGGACCCTTGCTGGTGTTGAGCTGCCGGAACTGGATCCCCGTGGCGTCGATATTCCGCGCCATCTCGCCGCCCAGCGCGTCGATCTCGCGGACCAGGTGCCCTTTGGCCAGCCCCCCGATCGCGGGATTGCAGGACATGAGTCCGATCGCATCGGCATTGATGGTGAGGAGGAGCGTCCGGCATCCCATCCGCGCGGCCGCCAGCGCCGCCTCGCAGCCGGCGTGCCCCCCTCCCACGACGATCACATCGTATTCGTTCGGATAATCGTAATATCTATCGGTCACTTATTCCTCGTGTTCCACGTGGAACATCTGCTTTCGCCGGGGACATTCCTGATCCTGATTCATCTCCGGGATGCGGGAGAGGAGTATCCCCGCCCATCTACTTCCCGACGCAGAAAGAGGAAAAAATCGCGTCCAGCACTTCTTCCGGGGCGATTTCGCCGGTGAGCTCCGAAAGCGCCTCCGCCGCCTCGCGGACGTCGGCGGCCGGGAATTCCAGGGACAGCCTTTGCTCCGCCGCAAGCTCCGCCCGCTCCAGGGCGGCGATCGCCTTTTTCACCGCGGCCGCATGGCGCAGGCGGGTCATCGGGGCCTCTGCCATTATAGCACCCCCCTCCGGGACCAGTTCCCGCGCCATTCCCCGGAGGAGCGCGTCCATCCCCTCCCCGGTCCTCGCCGAAACGGAGAACGCTCCCCTCCTCCCCTCCCCGGAGAAATCCTTGCCGGTTTCCACGGGCGGAAGGTCGCTCTTGTTCAGAAGAAGGAAATGGGGGCGCCCGGAAATTTCGGCGTATGCCCGCCGGTCCCCGTCATGCGCGGCCCGGCTCGCGTCGAGCAGGAAGAGCGCGAGGTCCGCCTCCGACACGATCTGTCGGCTCCGGCGAACCCCTTCCCGCTCCACCGGGTCCTCCGTCTCCCGCAGTCCGGCCGTGTCGACCAGCCGGACCGGGATCCCCGACAGGATCTGTTCCCCGGAAAGGTAGTCGCGCGTGGTCCCCGGGATCTCGGTGACGATGGCCCGCTCCTCTCCGAGAAGCCGGTTGAGCAGGCGGGATTTTCCCACGTTGGCCACGCCGGCGATGGCGACCGTCGCACCCTCGCGCAGGCGGTGCCCCAAATCGTAGGACTGAAGATGCCCATGGAGGGAATGCTTAATTTCAGATACCCGTTCTATCACTTGCGCTGTCGAAAGGGGAGTTATGTCTTCCTCGTCGGAGAAATCGATGGAGGCTTCCATCAGGACCAGAAGAGATTGCATCCGCTCCCGCAGCTTCGCCACGGCGTCCCGGATCCCCCCTTTCAACTGGCGCAGTGCGGCGCGGGCCGAGGCCTCGGTCCTCGCCGCGATGAGGTCGCAAAGCCCTTCCGCCTGGGTAAGATCCATCTTCCCGTTCAGGAAGGCCCGGCGGGAGAACTCCCCCGGGGCCGCGGGCAGCGCGCCCAGGGCGCACGCCGCGGCCGCCGTTTCCTCCACGAGGATCGGGTTGCCGTGGAGATGAATTTCGACGACGTCCTCGCCGGTAAAGCTGTGCGGCGCGGGAAAGCTGACCACCAGCCCGGTATCGACTTCCATTCCGGCGGCGTCGAGGATCCTGCAGCGGGAGAGGGTTCGGGGAGGAGGGTCGGCGGGGTCGATCCCCGTCAGCCGGCGCGCGATGGGAAACGCATCCGGTCCGGAAAGGCGCAGGATGGAGATGGCCCCCGCGCCGGGCGGGGTTGCGGGGGCGACGATCGTCGTCTCGTCCCGGGATCGCATGTCCTCCACGGGAGGCTCCTTCACGGCCGGGAAGCGCGGCGTGCCGGGATCAGGCGGGCGTGGCCTTGGCCGCCTCGGCCTGCGCGTTGTGGATCAGCTGCTGGCCGATGCTCAAGACGTTGTTGGCCAGCCAGTAGATGACGAGCCCCGTAGGAAATCCCCAGAACATGAAGGTGAAGATGACGGGCATGAGCAGCATGATCTTCTGCTGGTTGGGGTCGCCCGCCGACGGGGTCATCTTCTGCTGGACGAACATCGAAATCCCCATCAGGAGCGGGAGGAGCCGGATCGGGATCGTGTATCCCGCCACCGCGATGTCCCACAGGTGCTCGGGGGCCGAGAGATCGTTGATCCACAGGAAGAACGGCGAGTGGCGCAGCTCGATCGTCACCAGGAGTCCCTTGTAGAGTGCGATGAACACCGGGATCTGCAGCAGCATCGGGAGGCAGCCGGAGATCGGGTTGATCTTGTACGTTTTGTAAAGGTTCATCGTCTCCTGGTTGAGCTTCTGCGCGTCGTCCTTATACTTCTCCCGCAGCTTGACCAGGATCGGCTGGAGGTCCTGCATCTTCTTCATGGAGGCCATCGACTTCTGGGTGAGCGGGAAGAACAGGATCTTGATCAGGATCGTGAGGATGATGATGTCGATTCCGTAGTTGCGCGTCACCCGGTTGCTGGCCTTGAGCAGCCACACCAGCGGCTTGGCCAGGAAGGAGAACCACCCGTAGTCGATCAACTCCTCGAGCCCCTTCCCCGTCTCCTTCAGGAGGTCGTACCGCTTCGGCCCCGCGAACATCCGGGCCTGCGAGCGGATTGTCTCCCCGGGGGAAAGCGTTGCCGGCGCGTCCGCGACCGACATGCGGATCCCGGTCTCCCCCACCAGCGCGATCTGTTCCAGCGTCCACGGCTTTTCGGGCAACAGGATCAAGCCGAAATATTTCGAGTCGGCGGCGGCCCAGGCCACCGGGTATTTCTCGACCTTCCCCTTTCCGATCGCCTTCAGGTCCAGCTGCTCGATCTTCCCCCTGGCGTCGACAACGACCCCGGTGAAGGTGTACGAATCCGCGCTGAGCTCCCCCTTGAAGTCCTGGGAAAGCGAAAGGCCCGGGCGCACCCGGATCGCCTCCCGTGAGCCGTTGGACACCTGCTCGCGGACCTCGAAGTCATACCGGTCGCCCGAAAACTGGTACTCGCGGATGATCCGCACGCCACTGGAAGATTCCCACGTAAGGAGGACGCTCTTTTTCTCTCCCGCCCGGACGGCCAGGGTATCGGGGGCATTCGAGGCGAAGACCGGCAGCGGCGGAAAGGAGGGCTGGCTCTCGTCGAGGTAGAGGTCCAGCGGCAGCGGGCGGGTCCCGTCGGAGCCGATGATATCGAGCGGCTTCCCCTTCGGGCCGGGGACATCCCTGTATTCGTTCAACCGGAACGAAGGAATCCCCCCTCCGCCGGTGGAAATCGTCGCCGTGTACAGAGGGGTCGAGATGTCGATCCGCCGGATCGGGTAAGATCCGCGGGGGACCAGTCCTCCGGAAACCGGTAGCGTCTGCCCTGCAGCCGCCGGCGGGGCGGCGACCCCCTGCTGCGCGACCGCCCGGCCGGTGTTGTCACGTCCTGCCTCTTGTGCGGTTCCCTGCGGCGGCGCCGGCCCCTTCGGGGGAGGCGCGATAAAATATTGATAGCCCAGTAAAATGGCGACCGACAAGACGATCGCCAGGATCATCCGTTTTTCCATGGAGCCCCCGTTCCAAAGAAATGGATCCTCCGCGGCAGATCGACGCCGCCCGGGTGAAACGGGTGGCACCTAAGGATCCTCCACATTCCGTCAAAAACCCCCAAGATAGACCCGTTCTTTTGGATAGAGCCCATCATATAGTCGGAGCAGCTCGGGTAGAAGCGGCAGCAGTCCCCAAGATACGGAGAGATCGCCCGCTGGTAGAATTTCAGGGCGCCGACGAGGAGATCTCTTGCTCGCACGGAGAAGGTGCCTCCTTCCGTCCCCACCGGCGCGAGATCGCGGGAAGAAGCTCCGCGGAAACCACGGCCAGCCCCGTCCGGGAAGGAGCCTTCTTCGCCACGACGGCCGTGCGGCTCCCGTTGGGAAACGCATCGCATTTGTGGATTCGGTAGAACTCCCGCAGGACTCTTTTGATGCGGTTTCGCACGACGGCCCGGCCGACCCGCTTTCCGACCGAAATGCCGACTTTCCTTCCGTCTCCCCCGAGGAAGTCACGGTAGACGGTGAAGTGCGGAGTCGCGACGCGCTCCCCTTTGCGCACCACCTCCCGGTACTCGCGATCGGAGCGGAGCCTCTCCTCCTTCAGAAACCGGAAATCGCCGCCGTCCCCTCGCGCCCCGCCCATCCCTTCGGGCAAGGTCACTTCTTGCCGCTGACCGCCACGGAGAGGCGCTTGCGTCCCTTGGCGCGACGCCGGGAAAGAACCGACTTTCCTCCCGGTGTCGCCATGCGCGCGCGGAACCCGTGGGTTCGTTTCCGCCGGATGTTGTGCGGCTGGTAGGTGCGCTTCATCCCGTCCACTCCTTCCTTCGTGGGAACCCCAGAACCTATGGGAACTAGATAATTTATTCCCTTCCCCTTGTGCCTGTCAATCTCATTTTCGGCCCTTGTGGTACACTGCGGACGTCATGGAACGGAAGCTCCAGCGTGGCTTCGACCTGCGACGGCTCCTAGCGTTCCCGATGCTTCGGGCCGCGGGGGAGGGGGCCGTCGCCTCCCCTTCGGAAAACGAACTCCTCTTCGAGCTGACGGGCGAGAACCCCGGGAACCTTCTCTTCGGCCGGTTCACCGCGGAAGAGATTCATTCCCGTCTGGCCCGGGCGGGGATCCTCGAAGGACTGACCCGGAAAGGGTACCCCGACCCGTTTCTCCTCCTGGAATGCGAGGACCCGGCGGACCAGCGCGTCTCCCTGTTCGCCGGATCGGCTTCCCGCGACCGCCTTCTTCTCGAAGCGAGGCTCGAGCTGCGCCGCTTCCACCCCGGCAAGGCCATCGGGCCGTTCACCGGGGAGAGCACGTTCCGCATGCTGATCATCCATTGGCTCTCCCTTTCCGATCCCGACCGGCCGTTCACGGCCGAGCGACCCCGCCTCCCGGGCCAGCATCGACCGGGGCTGGGTCTCCTGCCGCAAAGCATCGCGCTCCTGCGGGGTCTGGGACGGGAGCTGCCCCTCGATGGAGTCCTCGACGTCCCCGATCACTTCCACACGGCCCTGTTCTACGCCCACGCCTTCCGGTTCCTGGAGCCGGAGCATGAAGGGCGCTTCCAGGCGATCGCCCGCGACCTCAAGGAAATTCCCCTGGCGCTGGCCTCCGAGGCGATCGACCTGGGATGCCTGATCCATGCGGACACGGGCGCGCCGCTCCCCTGGGAGCCGGCGGAGCAGGTCCTGCCGATCCGCGGCCCTTTGCGCAGATACCTTCTGTCGCCCGAGTACCGGCGCCTCCGGAACCCGGCCTTTTCCGCCCTCCGGGCGCGTATCGACTGGGATCGCTACCGCGCGAAAATCGCCGAAAAAGGCGCGGGCGGAAAATATCCTTGATTCCAATTTGGCGCGTGTGATACCCTTCCTTCGCCTTGCAACCGCAGGGGGGGAAGAGCGGAGATGTTCCTTACTCAATGTCCGGCCTCGCAGCGCTCTTGGGAAATCGCGGATTTGCATGGATAAGTCCCTGTAATTAAAAGGCAAAAAAGTTATCCACACCTGTGGATAACCATGTTGGCAACTTTCCGCGGCGAAGGGCCTTAAAGCATCAAGAATGAACGCATTTTTCTTCCATTTCCCCACCCCTCCCCTCGCTATTCCGGCGGTCCCGCAATGACCTCGCAGACGTGGGGGAGGATCCTGGATCGCCTGAAAGAGTCGGTCAGCGACCAGGTCTATGAGACCTGGCTGCGGCCCCTCCGCTTCGTCACGCAGGAAGGCTCCCTTTTGCTGGTGGCAACCCCTCACCAGTTCTTCAAACAATGGATCGACGAAAATTATTTCCCGCAGATCGAGGAAGCCGCGCGAAAGGAGCTGGGAAGCGAGACTTCCGTCGAGGTGGTGGTGGGAGGGGAGGAGGAGGGCGAAGTGGTCCGCGACGCGCAGGACCTGGACCCTACGTCGCCTTTAGAGGTTGTGCCTCCCCGACAGAGGAACCGCAACGGGGCTCTGAACCCGCGGTATACCTTCGACCACTTCGTCGTCGGCGTGGGGAACCAGTTCGCGCAGGCGGCTTCTTTCGCCGTGGCGACCGACCCGGCCAAGAGCTACAACCCCCTTTTCATTTACGGAGGCACGGGGCTCGGGAAAACCCATCTTCTTCACGCGATCGGAAACCTCGCCCTCGAGCGGAACCCGCGGCTCCGGATCTGCTACATCACCGCGGAGAAGTTCACCAACGAGTTGATCTACTGCCTGCGGACCAACCGGATGCCCGATTTCAAGGAGAAGTACCGGAACGTGGACATGCTCCTGGTGGACGACGTGCAGTTCATCGCCGGCAAGCAACGCACCCAGGAAGAGTTCTTCCACACGTTCAACGACCTGTACTCCTCGCGCAAGCAGATCGTGGTCTCCAGCGACAAGTTCCCCAAGGAGATTCCGGACCTGGAAGAAAGGATCCAGTCCCGCTTCGAGTGGGGGCTGGTGGCCGACATCCAGGCGCCGGACATGGAAACGCGGGTGGCGATCCTCAACCGGAAGGCCGAGGCGGACCAGATCCCGCTTCCGCAGGAAGTCGCCATTTTCCTTGCGACCACCATCAAGACGAACATCCGCGAACTGGAAGGGTCGCTGGTCCGGATCGGCGCGCATGCCTCGCTCACCAAACGGGAGATCAACCTGGATCTGGCCCGCGAAGTGCTTTCCCGCCTGATCGACAACGCGGAACGGGAGATCTCGCCGGACACGATCGTAAAGACCGTCGCCGAGTATTACAACGTCAAGGTCTCCGACCTGCGATCCGACCGCAAGCACAAGGTGATCGCCCTGCCACGGCAGGTGGCGATGTACCTCATGCGAAGCCTGACCCGCTGTTCCCTCCCTGACATCGGGCTTCGATTCGGAGGAAGGGACCACACCACGGTCATGTACGCCGTAAAAAAGATAGAAAAGAAAGTCCGGGAAGATGTATCTTTGAGGAACATCGTCGATGCCCTTCGGAAAAACCTGGAGGGATAACCTTGTGGATAGAGAGGGGATGAAATTTTTCTCCACAGAAAGGGATGCCAAAGGGGCTTTGTTGTACGCAGGTTGTTCTTTCGGCATCCGCCGACCCTTCCCGGGCTTGCACCTGCTTTCCATATTTACACAGGCTCTACTATGACTACTGGTTTTTGAAATCTTTTATTATAAAAGAGGACAGCCATGAACTTTACGGTGGATCGTGACCAGCTCATCGGATTGCTGACCCGGGTGCAGGGCATCGCGGAACGCCGGCACACCATGCCGGTGCTGTCCCACACGCTGCTCTCGGTGGGGAAATCCGAGGTAACGCTTGTGGCGTCCGACTTGGAGATCGTCGTCCGGTGCGTGCAGCCGGTGGAGGCAAGAGAAGCCGGATCCATCGCCCTTCCCGCAAGGAAATTCTTCGACATTGCGAAGGTCCTTCCAAAAGGCCCCGTTTCCATCGCCGGCCGGGAGGGGAATTCCGTGGACATCTCGGCGGGTCAGGGGCACTTCCGCCTGGCGGGGCTTCCCAGCCAGGAGTTTCCGGAAATGCCGGAGAAGCCGAAAGCCGCCTCCGTTTCCGTGGATTCGGAGGTGTTCCGGAGGCTCGTCGACAGGGTGGGGGCGTTCGCATCTTCGGATGAGACCCGCTATAACCTGGCCGGCATTCTTCTCGAGAAGCAGGAGATGGACGGGAAAACCTTCCTCCGGATGGTGGCGACGGACGGTCACCGGCTGGCGATGGCCGATGGGGAAGTTCCTGAACTGGGCGGACTGCTTGGCGAGAAGCGGGCTCTCGTCCCCAAGAAGGGGCTCATGGAGATCAAGAAGCTTGCGGAAGGGGGGCCGGGGGCGCTGGTGCTGTCCGCCTCCGACAAGTTTCTCTTCGCCGGGAAAGGGGACACCGAGCTTTGGGTCCGGTTGTTGGACGCGGAGTTCCCCGACTACCGGCAGGTCGTGCCCAAGGACAACCAGCAAGTGGCGCGCGTGCCGAGGGAGGCGTTCGCGGAGGCCCTGCGGCGCGTGGCCGTGATGGCGCCGGAGAAGGTCCACAGCGTGCGGCTTTCGTTCTCGGGGAAGCAACTCGAGGTCTCGACGGCGAGCCCGGAGCTCGGAGAGGCGAGGGACCTTCTGGGAGTGGAGTACAGCGGGGCTCCGGTGAAAATCGGGTTCAACGGGCGGTATCTGCAGGACGCAATCGGCGGCGTCGAAGAGGAGACGGCGCGCATCGAGTTCAAGGACGATGTCTCCCAGGTCATCGTCCGACCGGAGGAGGACCGCAGCTACCTCGCCATCATCATGCCGATGAGGATCTTCTAGGGCCGAGGTGGGTGGACCGAAAGAGGAGGGCAGGACCGTCCCGGTTTTTTGCGGTCCCGGAGGAAGACTCGGCAGGACCACGAAGGGATCGTAGTCACACAGCCAAAGGTGGATGGACTGAAAGAGGGTGCCAGGACCGTCCCGGTTTTTGACGGTCTCCCGCAGGTCTTTCTGTACTATAATAAATTGTTAATCTTCCAGGGATTGGTGAGTCATGCCCGACGGGCCGAACGGTGGTGTCCGAAACGGTAACGGCGCTGCCGAGTATACAGGCGAAAACATCCAGATTCTCAAGGGGTTGGAAGCCGTCCGGAAGCGCCCGGCGATGTATATCGGGAGCACGGACACCCACGGACTCCATCACCTGGTGTACGAGGTCGTCGACAACTCCATCGACGAGGCGATGGCGGGGTTCTGCGATGCCATCTCCGTCACCATTCACACGGACGGTTCCATCACGATCGACGACAACGGACGCGGTATCCCGGTCGACATGATCGAGGAAGAAGGGAAGCCCGCCGCCGAAGTCGTGTTGACGGTGCTGCATGCCGGCGGGAAGTTCGACCGGGAGTCCTACAAGGTGTCGGGGGGCTTGCACGGAGTCGGCGTGTCGGTCGTGAACGCCCTCTCCGAGGCTCTCTCGGCCGAGATCCGCAGGGACGGCAACGTCTACCAGATCGCCTTCGCCCGCGGAGAGACGGTATCCCCCTTGAAGATCGGCGGGAAATCGCGCAAGAGCGGGACGAGGATCACTTTCAAGCCCGATACGGAGGTCTTCACGGAGACCGAGTTCTCCTTCGACGTGCTCTCCGGAAGGCTCCGGGAGCTCTCTTTCCTCAATGCGGGACTGAAGATCGTCATCCTGGACGAGCGCACGGGGAAGACGCACGAGTTCCAGTACAAGGGCGGGATCGTCTCTTTTGTCCAGCACCTGAACCGCAACAAGACGCCGCTCCACGGCAAGCCGATCTACATCGAAGGAGAAAAGGACGGCGTCGTGATCGAGGTGGCGCTCCAGTACAACGACTCCTACCAGGAAACGATCTTCACCTTCGCGAACAACATCAACACGCACGACGGCGGCACGCACCTGATCGGCTTCCGCTCGGCGCTCACGCGCGCGATCAACCAGTACGCCAACGCGGGGAACCTGCTGAAAGGGGTCAAGGAGAACCTGACGGGGGACGACCTGCGGGAAGGCTTGACGGCGGTCGTTTCCGTCAAGGTCCCCGAGCCGCAGTTCGAGGGGCAGACCAAGAACAAGCTCGGCAACAGCGAGGTCAAGGGGCTGGTCGACTCGATGGTCTACGAGAAGCTCGTCAACTTCTTCGAGGAAAACCCCTCCGTGGCCCGGAAGATCGTCGAGAAAGCGCTCGAGGCGGCGCGGGCCCGGGAGGCGGCGCGCAAGGCGAAGGAGCTCGCCCGCCGGAAAGGGGCCCTCGATTCCGCGGGGTTGCCCGGCAAGCTCGCCGACTGCCAGGAGCGGGACCCCGCCCGCTGTGAGCTTTTCATCGTGGAAGGGGACTCGGCCGGCGGGTCCGCCAAGCAGGCCCGGGACCGCCGCTACCAGGCGATCCTCCCCTTGAAGGGGAAAATCCTGAACGTCGAGAAGGCGCGGGTCGACAAGATGCTCTCCTCCCAGGAGATCCGCACGATGATCACGGCCTTGGGGACCGGGATCGGCAGCGAGGATTACGACCCGGCGCACCTCCGGTACGGCAAGATCATCATCATGACCGACGCCGACGTCGACGGCGCGCACATCCGGACGCTGCTCCTGACCTTCTTCTTCCGGAACATGCGGGATCTCTTCGAGCGGGGGAACATCTACATCGCCCAGCCCCCCCTGTTCGGCATCCGGAAGGGGAAGGAGATGACGTACCTGAAAGACGACGCCGCTTTCCGAGACCACCTCATCGAGAACGGCAGCGCGGGGCGAAAGGTCACGGCGAAAAACGGGCAGGGGGCGCTCGCGGGACAGCGGATGACGGCCTGGCTTAAGAAAATCTCCCGCCTGGAGGCGATCGCGGCCCGCTCCGAACGCCGGGGGCTGCCGGCCTTCGTCCTGCTGTCGCTGGGGGCGCGGGCGGCGGAAGGGGGCAAGGCGCTCTCGGGCGAAGCGACCGCGAAGTCGTTTTTCGCTTCGCTCGTCAAGGAATGGAAAGTCTCGCGCCCCGAGGTCTCCCACGTGATGGTTTCCATCGACCCCGATCCCGACACCGACGGCGACGGAGTGCGCGTCCTCCTGCGATGGAAGCGGGGCGGACTGCCGATGGAGTGCCTGGTGAACCGGCGTCTGATGGAGTCGGCGGACCTGCGGGAAGCCAACGTCCTTTCCTCCCAGATCCGCGAGACCCTCCCGCCCCCGTACCGGCTGGAAGGGGAGGGGGCTTATCCCGAGGCGGATGGCCCGCTCTGCCTGCTCGATCAGGTCCTCGAGGCGGGGAAGAAAGGGCAGACCATCCAGCGCTACAAGGGCCTGGGCGAGATGAACCCGGAGCAACTGTGGGCGACCGCCATGAACCCGGAAACCCGCGATCTGCTGCAGGTGGAAGTGGGGGACGAGACCGACGCCGACGAGATCTTCTCCAAGCTGATGGGCGACCAGGTGGAGCCCCGGCGGGAATTCATCGAAAAGAACGCCCTGGACGTCACCTCCCTGGACATCTGATCCGAATAGGAGTGCCATAAGCGATGGAACTGTTCAGCCGGCCGGCGCACCGCCGCACCGTCCAGGACGAGATGCAGCAGAGCTACCTCGATTACGCGATGAGCGTGATCGTGGGCCGCGCGCTGCCCGACGTGCGCGACGGTCTCAAGCCCGTACAGCGGCGCATCCTTTACGCGATGTACGAGCTGGGCAACGAGTACGGCAAGCCGTACAAGAAGTCCGCCCGCATCGTCGGAGACGTCATCGGGAAGTATCATCCCCACGGGGACAACGCCGTCTACGACGCCCTCGTACGGATGGTGCAGGAGTTCTCCCTGCGGTACCCGCTGGTGGACGGCCAGGGGAACTTCGGCTCGGTGGACGGCGACTCGGCGGCCGCCATGCGGTACACCGAGGTCCGGATGGCCAAGATCGCCTCCGAGCTCCTCTCGGACCTCGACAAGGAAACGGTCGAGACGGTCCCCAATTACGACGGGTCGCTCACGGAACCGCGCGTCCTGCCGGCGCGCATCCCCAACCTGCTGGTGAACGGCAGCTCGGGGATCGCCGTCGGGATGGCGACTTCCATCCCTCCCCACAACCTCGGCGAGGTGCTGGACGCCCTGGTCGCCCTCATCGCCAACCCGGAAGTAACGGTCGACGAGCTGATGGAACACATTCCCGCGCCCGATTTTCCCACGGGCGGGATCCTCTACGGGTTGGAGGGGGTGCGGGATGCGTACCGCACGGGACGGGGCAGCGTGCAGATCCGGGCCCGCGCGTTCATCGAGAAGGCGAAGAAGGGGGACCGCGAGTCGGTCGTCATCACCGAGATCCCCTACCAGGTGAACAAGGCGCGACTCATCGAGAAGATCGCGGATCTGGCGCGGAACAAGGAGATCGAGGAGATCTCCGACATCCGGGACGAGTCCGACCGCGACGGCATGCGGGTGGTCGTCGAGCTGAAGAAGGATGCCGTGGCCGAGGTGGTCTTAAACAACCTCTACAAGCAGACGCAGATGCAGACCTCCTTCAGCGTGCAGCTCCTGGCGATCGTCCAGAACCAGCCCCGCACGCTTAATCTCAAGCAGACGCTCGAGGAGTTCCTGGCGTTCCGCAAGGAGGTCGTCACCCGCCGGACCCTGTTCCTGCTCAGGAAGGCGGAGGCGCGGGCCCACATCCTGGAGGGCCTGAAGATCGCCCTGGACCACCTGGACGCGGTGATCAAGCTCATCCGGGGGTCGAAGGACCCCAAGGAGGCCAGGGACGGCCTCGTGGCGAAGTTCGGCCTGACGGAGATCCAGGCGCAGGCGATCCTCGACATGCGGCTGCAGCGGCTGACCGGCCTCGAGCGGGAGAAGATCCTCCAGGAGCTGAAAGAGGTGAAGGCGGAGATCACGAAGCTCAAGAAGATCCTGGCGGAGGAGAAAGAACTCCTGCGCGTCATCGGGGACGAATTTCGGGAGATCCGGCAGGCCTACGCCGACGAGCGCCGCTCGCAGATCGTCCGGGAGACGAAGGACATCCGGCTCGAGGACCTCATCGTCGACGAGGAGATGGTGGTCACCGTTTCCCATTCGGGGTACATCAAGCGGAACCCGATCAGCCTCTACCGGACGCAGCGCAGAGGGGGCCGGGGCAAGGTGGGGATGGGAACGAAGGAAGAGGATTTCGTCGAGACCGTCTTCATCGCCTCCATGCACTCCTACATCCTGTTCTTCTCCAACACCGGGAAACTGTACTGGCTCAAGGTCCACGAGCTGCCGGAGGCCAGCCGCGCCGCCAAGGGGCGGGCGATCGTAAACCTGCTCTCCCTGTCGCCGGGGGAGTCGACCCCGACGGTCCTCCCGGTCAAGGAGTTCGTGGAAGGGAAGTTCGTCGTGACGGCGACGGCCCAGGGGGTCATCAAGAAGACGGAACTCATGGAGTACTCCCGGCCTCGGGCGGGCGGGATCATCGCGATGGGCCTGAACGAGGGCGACCAGCTGATCGCCACGGCGATCACGTCGGGGCAGGACGAGATCTTCCTCTCCACCCGGCACGGGATGTCGATCCGGTTCCACGAGGGGGACGTCCGCTCCATGGGACGGGCCGCCGTGGGGGTCCGGGGGATCGACCTGGAGGAGGGGGACGCGGTCGTCGGCATGGAGATCCTCCGCCCCCAGGGGACGCTCCTCACGGCCACGGAGAATGGATTCGGCAAGCGCACCGCCATCGAGGAATACCGGGTCCAGTCCCGGGGAGGGAAGGGGGTCATCACCCTCAAGGTCACCGAGAAGACCGGGGCGATCGTCGGGGTGGCGCAGGTGGCGGACGGCGACGACGTGATGCTGATCACCGACTCCGGCAAGATCATCCGGATGGCCGTCGACGAGATCCGCGTCATCGGCCGGAACACCCAGGGAGTCCGCTTGATCGGGCTGCAGGAGAACGAGCGCGTCGCCTCGCTGGCCCGCCTGGCGGAGAAAGAGGAGTAGTAGGGCGACGCCCTCTTGACGACATGAGACACCAGGCGGCCCCGCGGAGCGCCTCTGCGGCCTTTCTTTGCCTGGCGCTGGTCCTTCTCCAGGGGTGCTCGGATCCGGCGAGGGAGCGGTATGAGGCGGCGGAGAAGGCGCTCCTGGACCAGAGGATGGACGCGGCGCTGATGGAATACCGTTCGATCCCCAAGGAGTTCCCCCAGTCGCGGTATGCCCCCATCGCGATGTTGCGGCAGGGGGAGCTGTTCGGGTCCTTCTACCGGAACTACCCGGCAGCCCTCGAGGCCTACGAGTCGCTCGTCTTCAACTATCCCAGAGCCGCGGAGGCGCCGCGGGCCCTGCTTCGCCAGGGGGAGATCCACCTCCTGCACTTCTTCGACTACGCCGCTTCCGCGGAGGACTTCGAGTCGATCCGGCGTCAGTTTCCCGGGTTCATGGGGATGGACGAGGTGCTGCTCCTGCTCGCGAAGGCCTACGGCGGCATGGCCGACCCGTCCCGTCAGGCCGCCGTGCTCTCCGAGCTGATGGAGAAGTTCCCCGACTCCCCGCGGGCCGCGGAGGGCCGGTGGATGATGGCCAACGCGTACCTGGCGCAGGGGAAGTTCCTCGAGGCCGACCGGGAGTTCCGCAAGCTCTTCTACCTGGTCTCCGACCGCAAGGCGATCACCCGCGCGCGCTGGGGGATGGCGCAGGCGCTCGAGGGGCTGGGCCGGCTGGGCGACGCGGTGGAGCAGTACGAGGCGATCCGGAACGACTGGGAGGACCCGGCGTATGTCGCGGAGAAGATCAACCGTCTGAAGAAGCGGATGAAAACGAGGTAGCCGCCGTACGGGCAGGGAAAGCGGCAGGGGAGCGGGCATGGCGCAGGAAAGGGAGATGCGGATTGCCGTGGTCGGCGGGGGATCGTGGGGGACCGCGTTCGCTGCGTTGCTCTCGGAGCGGCACGGCGACGTTACCCTCTGGGTACGCGAGCCGGAGGTCTGCGCCGAGATCCGGGAGGGGCGCGAGAATCGTGCCTTCCTGCCCGGCATCCCCGTTCCTCCCGGGGTCCGGCCGACGACGGATCTGGCCGAGGCGCTTTCGCGCCGGGAAATCGTGGCCGTCGCGGTTCCCTCTCACCACCTGCGCGCGGTGGCGCGGGAGGCGGCGAAGCATCTATTGCCCGGCGCCTGCGTGGTTTCGCTCGCCAAAGGGGTGGAGAACGGGACGCTGCGGAGGATGACCGAAGTCCTCTCGGAGGAACTGCCGGGGCTATCGGGTCGGCTGGCCGCGCTCTCGGGGCCGACCTTCGCCCGCGAGGTCGCGGAGGGGAAGCCGACCGGCGCCACGGTGGCGGCGGCGGACGAAAGGGTCGCCGCCGTCCTGCAGGCCGCCTTCTCCGGGAAGCGGTTCCGGGTCTACGCGGAGACCGACATGGTCGGTATCGAGATCGGCGGGGCGTTGAAGAACGTGATGGCCATCGCCGCCGGCATGTCCGACGGGCTGGGGTTCGGGCACAACGCACGCTCCCTTCTCATCGCGCGCGGCCTGGCCGAGATCGCCCGGCTGGGAGTGCCCTTGGGAGCCAGACCGCAGACGTTCGCGGGGCTTTCGGGGCTGGGGGATCTCGTGTTGACCTGCACCGGGGATTTATCGCGGAACCGGACGGTCGGGATGCGCGTCGGAAAGGGAGAGGACATCCGGGAGATCCTGTCGGGGATGAGGATGGTGGCGGAGGGGATCAACACCGCCCGGGCGGCGGTCGGCCTGTCTCGCCGGACAGGGGTGCCGATGCCGATCTCCGAGCAGGTGTACCGGATTCTCCACGAGGGGAAGGACGCCAGGACCGCGGTGGACGAGTTGTTCGCCCGGGCGCTGCGCGCGGAAAGGGACTGAACGCAACGGTGGAACAGGCGGCGCTGAAAAAAGAGATCCGGGAGCTTCTGGCCCGGCGGAACGCGGTCCTGCTGGCGCACAACTACCAGCGCGACGAGATCCAGGAGATCGCCGACATCACCGGGGACTCGCTGGGATTGAGCCAGGAGGCGGCCCGGTCGGGGGCGGAGGTCATCGTCTTCTGCGGCGTCCACTTCATGGCGGAGAGCGCCGCCATCCTGTCGCCCGCGAAGACCGTCCTCCTGCCGCGGATGGACGCCGGCTGCCCGATGGCCGATATGATCACGGCGGACGACCTTCGCGCCTGGCGCGCCGCCCACCCCGGGGCCGCCGTGGTGACCTACGTCAACTCGTCGGCGGAGGTGAAGGCCCTCTCCGACGTCTGCTGCACCTCGGGCAACGCCGTCAACGTCGTCCGGTCGATCCCTCCGGAAACAGAGATCTTCATGGTGCCCGACCGGAACCTGGCCCACTACGTCGCGAAGATTTCCGGACGGCGGCTTTCCTGGTGGGACGGCTACTGCCCCACCCACGAGCGGCTCACCGTCGCGGACACGGCAAGGGCCAGGAAGGCGCACCCGGACGCCTTGCTCGTCGTTCACCCCGAGTGCCGCCCGGAGGTCGTGGCGATGGCCGACGCCGTCCTGTCCACCTCGGGGATGTACGGCTACTGCCGACGGTCGACGGCGAAGGAGTTCGTCGTGGGCACGGAGATGGGGATCCTCTACCGGCTCCGGAAGGAGAACCCCGGAAAGAAGTTCCATCTGGCGTCCCGCGCTCTCCTCTGCCCCAACATGAAGCTCACAACGCTCGAGGACATCCGGGACGCGCTGGAGACGCTCTCCCCCGTGGTCACGGTCCCGCGGGAGATCCGGGAGAAGGCCCGCGCAGCCCTGGAGGCGATGCTCCGCGTCCCCCGCGACGCCGCCTGACCGGACCCGACGGATGCTTTCCCGCACGCCGACCCTTTCCTTCGAACATCTCGCACGCGCCCTCGAAACGCGGGACCGGGCGTGCCTGCAGGTCCTGCGGGCCCCCGCCGGGATCCGATCGTTCCTCGTCTCGGCGCTCTTCAAGCGTTTCGCGCGACCGATCCTGTTCCTCACCCCCACCGTCGCGGAGGCGGAGGAGAGCTTCCGGGAACTTGCCGCGTACCTGGGGGAGGAATCGTGCGCCCTGTTCCCTTCCGTGGAGGTTGCCCCCTATGAAGAGATGCCCCCCTACGCCCCCGCGGTCCACGACCGGATGCGGGCCCTCCACCGCCTGGCGGAAGGGATCCCGTCCGTGGTCGTTTCCCCCGTGGAGGCGGCGCTCGAGAAGACGCTCCCCCGGGAAGCGTTTCTGGGTGGCATGCGCCGGGTGTCCGCGGGGATGGAGATCGACGTCGCCGAGTTCTCCCGGCATCTCTCCGAAATCGGGTACGCGCGGCTTCCCTCGACGGCGGACACGGGAGATTTTTCCGTCCGGGGAGGGATCGTCGAGGTCTGCAGCCCGGCCCACAGGCTGCCGGCCCGCCTGACCCTCGACGGAGACCGGATCGAGTCGCTGCGCTGGTTCGACCCGAAGAGCCAGCGGACCCGCCGGGAAGGGGGCGAGCTGATCGTGATCCCCTGTTCCCAGGTGATCACCCGGCCGGAGTATCTGTCGGCGGCGGCCGCCACGGCGGGCGAGTTCGTCCGGGACGCGCTCGGCCAGGGGATCCGCTACCACGGCGTCGAAGCGATTCTTCCCCTCCTCTACGGCCGGGCGGCCTCCTTGTTCGAATATCTCCCCGATGGGGCGGTGATCGCCGCGGTCGATTCGGCGGGCTGTCTCTTCCGGGCGCGCAACACCTTTGCCGACGCCTTGGAAAACCACCTGCTGGCCGGCCAGGAAAAGGGCCATCCGGCTCCCGCCGAGATTTTCGTCCCGCCGGAGGAATTTCTCCGGAAGTTCCGCGAGGCGCCCGTCCTCTGCTTCGACTCCATCGAGGTTGCCCCTTTCGAACGAAAAGACGCGGTCCGGGGGGAGATCGACGCGCAGGGAAACGAGGATATCCGGCGGAACACGGCCACCTCCGCCTCGGAAGGGCTGCTCTTCCCCCTTGCCGGCGAGGCGAAGGAGTGGTGGAAGCGGGGGAACCGTTTCGTGGTGACGTCCCTGTCGCCCTCCCAGTCCGACCGGATGGAGGAGCTGCTGGGGCGGTATTCCCTCCCCCTGACTTCCGGCGCGACGATGAAAGAATCGATCGGGGGGGGCAAGGGAATCGCCCTCTGCTGTTCCGAGGTGACCCGCGGATTCCGGTTCCCGGAGCTGGGCGTGGCGGTGGTTACCGAGGCGGAAGTCTTCGGGGAGAAGGCCCGGGTGCGCAAGGGCCGCCGGGAAGCCGCGCTTCCGCCGGAGGAGTTCTCGCTCACGGAGCTGCGCGTGAACGACCTGGCCGTCCACGTGGACCACGGAGTCGGCGTCTACCGGGGGCTTCTGCGCCGCCAGGCCGCGGGCGTGGAGGGGGATTTCCTCGTGCTGGAGTACGCCGGAGGGGACCGCCTCTTCGTGCCCGTGGAGAAGATGTCGCGGGTCCAGCGCTACGTCGCCTCCGAGGAGGACCGGCCGCGCCTGGCGCGCCTGGGCGGCACCGCCTGGCAGCGGGCCAAGCAGCGGGTGCGCGACTCCCTGCTCGCGATGGCCCAGGACCTGATCGCCGTCCAGGCGAAGCGACAGCTGGCGGCACGGCCGCCGTCCGCGCCCCCTGACGCCGTCTTCCGGGAGTTCGAGGCGGCCTTCGACCACGAGGAGACCCCCGACCAGCAGAGGGTGATCGAGGAGGTGCTTCGGGACCTGACCTCGCCCCGGCCGATGGACCGCCTCGTTTGCGGGGACGTGGGGTACGGCAAGACGGAGGTGGCGATCCGTGCGGCGCTCAAAGTGGTGCTCGACGGGCGCCAGGCAGCAGTCCTTGTCCCCACCACGGTCCTGGCGGAGCAGCACTACCAGACCTTCCGAAGGCGCCTCTCCGGCTACCCCGTGCGGGTGGAGAACCTTTCCCGCTTCCAACCTGCGGCGGAGCAGGCAAGGGTGGCGAAGGATCTTGCCGGAGGCCAGGTCGACATCGTCATCGGTACCCACCGGCTCCTGCAGAAGGACGTCTCCTTCAAGAACCTGGGAGTCGTGATCATCGACGAGGAGCAGCGGTTCGGCGTAGCGCACAAGGAGAGGCTCAAAAAAATGCGCGCCTCGGTCGACGTGCTGACCCTCTCGGCCACCCCGATCCCGCGGACGCTCCACATGGCGTTCTCGGGGATCCGCGACATCAGCATCATCGCCACGCCGCCGGAGGACCGCCTCTCGATCCGCACCTTCGTCCTGCCGTTCGCGGAGGAGACGATCCGCGAGGCCGTCGACCGGGAGGTCCGGCGCGGCGGGCAGGTCTTCTTCGTACACAACCGGGTCCAGTCCCTCCCGGCGATGGAGCGGTACCTCCGGGAGATTCTCCCCGACCTACGGATCGGCGTTGCGCACGGGCGGATGGACGACGAGGAGCTCTCCCTCGCAATGGACGATTTCGCGGCGCGGCGGACCGATCTTCTCCTGTGCACCGCCATCATCGAGGCGGGGCTGGACATCGCCAACGCGAACACGATTCTCGTCAACCAGGCGCACCGGTTCGGCCTGGCCCAGCTTTACCAGCTGCGCGGCAGGGTGGGACGGGACCGGCACCGCGCCTACGCCTACTTCCTCCTGCCGAAGGACGTGGCGATGACCCGGCACGCGACGCAGCGGCTTGCCGTGCTCGAGGAGCTCTCCGAGCTCGGTTCGGGGTTCAAGATCGCCTCCCACGATCTGGAGATCCGCGGCGCGGGGAACCTGCTGGGGAAAGACCAGTCCGGGCAGATCCATCAGGTGGGGTACGAGCTGTACACCCAGCTCCTGTCGGAGGCGATGGCCGAGCTCTCCGGGAAGGCCGTCGCCGACGAGGAGGAACCCGAGCTCGACTTGAGGATTCCGGCGTTCCTGCCCGACGACTACATCCCCGAAGCGGGGGTGCGCCTGGAGTTCTACCGGAAGCTGGCGATGGCGAAAACGGTGGACGCGGCCGATGAGCTCGAGCTGGAACTGCTCGACCGCTTCGGCCGCCTCCCCGCCCCGGCGACCGCGCTGTGCGATCTCTCCCGGCTCCGGGTCCGGATGCGCGAGGCGGGCGTCCGCGAGCTGAAACGGGGGAACGGAGCGCTGTATCTGGCTCTTTCGGACCGGGCGGAGGTCGACCGGCGCCTCTTGGTGCAATGGGTGACCAGGGAGAAGGCGGCGTTCTCGTTCGTGCGGGGGGAGGTGCTGGCGATGAAGGTCCCGGGAAATGGGCCGGATGCGGTGCTCTCTGCGGCCAAAAACCTGTTGAACCGCTTCCCCCCGGGGCGTAGCATATAACTTTTCCGCAAGATGGGCGAAGGCGAGTCCAGGGAAGGAGATTCTTAAGGATGCGAAAGATTGCCTGGATGCTGTTCGTTCTCATGGTGCCGTTCCTTTCGGCCTGCGGCGGGGCAGGGAAAGGGAAGCAGGAGAAGGTCCTGGCGATGGTCAACGGCCAGCCCATTACCGAGGCGATGCTCGATGAGGAGGCCAAATCTCTGCCTCCCTACGTCCGGCCGATGCTGGACACCCCGTCGGGCCGGATGCAGTTTCTCGAGAGTCTGATCACCCGGGATCTCCTGATGCAGGAGGCTTTGCGCCGGGGCATGGACCGCAGGGAAGAAGTCCGCGAGCGCCTGAACATGGCGCGAAGGTCGATCCTTCTCGAGGCGCTTCTCCGCGACGTGACGGAGAAGGCGTCGGGACTCTCCGACGAGGCGCTGAAGAAGTTCTACGACGCCAACCGGGAGAACTTCCAGGTGGGCGAGCGGGTCAAGGCGAGCCACGTGCTGTTCAAGGATCGGGCGAAGGTCGAGAAAATGGCCCAGGAAGCCAAAAACGGAATGCCGTTCGAAGAGATAGCAAAGATGGCCTCGAAAGAGGGAGGTCTCGCGGCCGACCTCGGGTTCATCGAGCGGGGGAAATTCGACAAGAAGTTCGAGGAGGCGGCGTTCGCCGCCCCGACCGGCTCGGTGACGGGGCCGGTGAAAACCGCCTACGGATACCACTTGATCCAGGTGGGGGAGAAACGGCCCGCCGGGACGCAACCGTTCGAAGAGGTGAAAGGACAGATCGCTGCCGATCTCCGGGAGCAGGCGCAGCGGGAGGCGTTCGAGACGCTCCTTTCGCAGATGAAGAAACAGGCGAGGATCCAGCTGCTGGCGACGCCGGAAGCGGAGACGCCCCCGCCCGGCGCGGGAGCTCCTCGGGTTCCCGGTGGCCCGGCGGCAAAGTCCGCCGGCCCCCCCGCGGGCGGGGGGCGCTGACGACGGCTTCTCGGGGCATGCGTCGCTTTTTTGCCGGCATCCTTTTCCGGATGGTCTCCGCCGCCGCTCTGGCGGCCCTCGTTCTTTCCTGCACGCGGGAACCCGCTCCCCGTTCGGACGCCGCCGTTGCCGTCGCCGAGGTCAACGGCGCCCGCATCACCTTGAAGGATCTGAAGAACGAGATCGCCGCCCGGCGCGGATTGACGCCCTCCATTTCGGCCAGGAGCGCGAGCCGCGGGGAAGTCCAGGAGGCGCTTCGGATCCTGATCGAGCGAGCGGTTGTCCTTTCCGAGGGAGAGCGCCTGGGGGTGTCCGTCACCGGCTCCGAGGTCGAGGAGGAGATCGAACGGTTCCGCTCCGATTTCCCGCCCGGGGGCCTGGAAAAAGCGCTCCACCAGGCCGGGATGGACATGGATGGCTGGCGGGCGGAGCTGGCGCGTTCCCTCCTGCACCGGAAGGCTGCCGGAGCGATCGCCGATTCGCGCGTCACGGTATCCAGGGAGGAAGTGGAGTCGGTCTTTCGTCAGAGGGCCAGGCAGCCCTTCCGGCCGGAACGGATCCGGGTGCGCCAGTTCCTGTTCCCTTCCGAGGAGAGCGCTCGCGGCGCCCGCAAGCGGATCCAGGAAGGGGAGCCGCCGGAGGAAATCCTTCGCCGGGTTTCCGCAGGCGATATGCGGCCCACGGTGGCGGAACTGGGAGAGGTCACCCGCGAGGATCTACCGCCGGAAATCGCCGCGGAGCTCTTCACCCTGAAAGAGGGCGGCGTCAGCGGGATCGTTCCACGGGAGGAGAGCTACAGCCTTTTCCAGGTGGTCCGGAAAGAGCCGGCCGGGACGCTCACGCTGGCCGCCGCGGCGCCGGAGATCCGCGAGGAGCTGCGGCGCGCCCGCAGGGAGGAAGCGTTCCGCTCGTGGCTGACGGCGCAGGTGGGGAAATCGGACATCCGGGTCCAGGAGGCGATTCTCGACCAGCTGGCGGGAGGCGGGAAACAATGAGGGGAAAATTTCTGCTCGTCGGCCTGATGGCGCTGGGCGTCGCTGCGGTCCCGGTCCCCGCCGCCCACGCGCGGGTCATCGACGGCGTCGTGGCCGTGGTCGGCGAGGAGCCGGTCACCTTCTCCGAAGTGCGCGACGCCGTGGCCGAGGGGCTCGGCATCCCGGCGGGGGACGCCGACCTTTATCTCCGCGAGGAAAAGGACAGCCGCCGGGTCCTCCGTTGGATCGAGACGCTGATCGAATCGGTTTTGGTCCGCCGGGAGCTGACGAAGATCGGGCAGCCGGTCTCCGACCCGGAGATCGGCCGCGCCATCGAATCGATCCGGAAGAACAACAACTTGTCGGAGGCCGATTTCGCGGAAGCCCTCGCCCGGGACGGGGCCACCCTCGAGGGGTACCGCGTCCGTCTGCGCTGGCAGATGGAGCGGGGCGCGATCGTCCGGGCGAAAAAGCTCAAGGAGGTGACGGTCACGGACGAGGAGGTCCGGACCTACTTCCGGGAGAACGCCGACCGCTTCCGGGAAGGGGGCGAGGTTCTGCTGGAGACCCTCCACCTCCCGCTCCCGCCCGAGGAGGCGGGGAGCGAACGGATCGTCCGGCTGCGGATCGTCGCACAACAGGCGGGCGAGTACGTCCGTTCCGGAAGAACGCTTTCCGAGGCGGCGGACCTTCTCGCGGCGTCCCTCCACGGGGCCTCGGTGACGTCCTCCGGTTTCGTCAGGACGGGCGATCTGCTGCCGGAGATCCAGAAGGAGATCCGGAAGCTGCGCACCGGGGAGGCCTCCCCCCCCTTCTTCACGGAAGGCGATGCGTACCTGATCACCGTGAAGGCGCGGCGCGGCGGCGTCCTCCCGGAGTTCGCGACGCTGAATGGCACGCTCACGGAAGAGCTGGCGGACCGTCGCAGCGAGAAGGCGTACGCCGACATCCTCGCGGAACTGAAGAAAGCCGCCTCCATCGACATCCGCCTCTAAAAGGGACGAAGAAGATGCTGCCGTTCAAGTTGAAGGAGCTGTGGGAGGAGATGGAGAAGGCCCGGAGCCGCACCCTCGAGATGGCGGGGGAGCTCTCCGAGGCCGAGTTCGCGCTCCGCGTGGGCGGCGACTGGTCGGTTGCCGAGATCCTCGAGCATCTGCTCATCGCGGAGACGGGGACGAGCAAGGTGATCCGGAAGTGTCTGAAGGAGAACGCGGGGAGACTCCCCCCCTATCCCGCCGACGATTCGGTCCTCGCGGTGCGGCCTCCCGAAACCTCCCCCGAAAGGGTCGTGACGGCGCCGGAGGCGGCGATCCCGAAGGGAGGAATCGGCAAGGAAGAGCTGCTGGCGCAGGCGGCTTCGTCCCGGGCCCAGATGCGGATTTCGCTCGAGATGCTGGCGGGGGCGGACCCGCGAAGCGTCGAGTTTCCGCACCCGCTCTTCGGCAACATCAACCTTTACGAATGGCCGTGCCTCATCGTCCTCGGGCACGAGAAGCAGCACCACGCGCAGATCGCGGAAATCCTCCGGAAGCTGCGGCGCTAGGGACGGTCCTGGAGAAGGACTTGGCAGGACTTCAAAAGGATCGCAGTCACACAACCGAGGCGGATGGACCGAAAGAGGAGAACAGGACCGTCCCGGTTTTAACGCTCCTGGAGAAGGACTTGGCAGGACTTCAAAAGGATCGCAGTTACACAACCGAGGCGGATGGACCGAAAGAGGAGAACAGGACCGTCCCGGTTTTTAGTAGGGAAGGACGGATGGGAGCGCAACCGACGCCTCGAATCGCCGTGACGATGGGCGACCCGGCGGGGATCGGGCCGGAGATCGTTGTGAAGGCGCTCTCCCGCCCCGAGATTCTCTCCCGCTGCCGCCCCGTGGTCTACGGGGACGAAGGTCTCCTGCGCCGCGCCGCCGCCGTTGTCGGCTCGGAGGCGGAGATCGTCCCCTGCGCCGCCGGCGAGGAGGCTGGCGCCGCCGGCCGGATCGCGGTCCTCCCGCTGTCCTCCCTTGCGCCCGGGGAGGTTCCCTTCGGCAGAAGGACCCCCGCGGGATCCCGCGCCATGGCGGAGTACATCCGGGCTGCGGCCGCCGACGTCCTCGCGGGCCGGGCCGACGCCATCGTCACCTGCCCCATCACGAAGGAAGGACTTCAGCTTGCGGGAGTTGCGCATCCGGGGCACACCGAGTTCCTGGCGCAGCTGTGCGGCGGCGCGGACGTGGTGATGATGCTGGCCGGGGATCGGCTGCGCGTGGCCCTGGTGACCATCCACGTGGCGCTGCGCCGGGCGCTGGAACTTCTGTCTCCCGCGATCATCGAAAAAACGGTCCGGATTACGGATGCCTTCTTCCGGAAATATATAAAACCCGGCGCTCCCCGGATCGCCGTGGCGGGCCTGAACCCCCACGCGGGAGAGGGAGGACTGTTCGGGGACGAGGAGACCACGATGATCGCGCCGGCGGTCGCCGCCTGCCGGGGAGCGGGAATCGACGCCACGGGCCCCTGGCCGCCCGACACGATCTTCCATCGCGCCTGGCGCGGGGAGTTCGACGTCGTGGTGGCCATGACGCACGACCAGGGGCTCATCCCCCTGAAGCTCGCCCACTTTGAGGACGGCGTCAACGTCACGATGGGCCTTCCCATCATCCGGACGTCGGTGGACCACGGCACCGCCTACGACATCGCGGGGAAGGGGACGGCGAACCCCGCAAGCCTCCTGGCCGCGATCCGGATGGCCGCCGGGATGGCCGCCGCGCGGAAGTAAACGATCATGGCCCTCGACCGGATCATCGTGCGCGGAGCGCGCGAGCATAATTTAAAGAACATCGACGTGGAGATCCCCCGGGACCGCCTGGTCGTCATCACCGGCGTGTCCGGCTCCGGCAAGTCCTCCCTGGCCTTCGACACGATCTACGCGGAAGGGCAGCGGCGCTACGTCGAGTCGCTCTCCGCCTACGCCCGCCAGTTCCTCGAACAGATGGAGAAGCCCGACGTCGACGTGATCGAGGGGCTCTCCCCGGCCATCTCCATCGAGCAGAGGGCGGTCAGCAAGAACCCGCGCTCCACCGTGGGCACCGTCACCGAGATCTACGATTACCTGCGCCTGCTCTACGCCTCGATCGGGCGCGTCCACTGCCCCTCCTGCGGGAGGGAGATCCGCCAGCAGACGGTGACGCAGATCGTGGATTCGGTGATGGGGATGGGGGAAGGGGAGAAGGTCCAGGTGCTTTCTCCGGTGGTCCGCGGCCGGAAAGGGGAATATCGCAAGGAGCTCGCAAAACTCAAACGCGACGGCTTCTCCCGGGTTGTGGTGGACGGCCTGGCGCGGGACCTCGAGGACGAGATCGTCCTCGACAAGAAAAAAAAGCACGACATCGAGGTGGCGGTCGACCGGATCCGCATCTCGGAGGCGTCGCAGGGGCGGCTGGCCGACTCGGTCGCGCTCGCCCTCGCGCTCTCCGAGGGGCTGGTCCGCATCGTGGACGGGAAGGGGCAGGGGACGATCTACAGCGAGAAGTTCGCCTGTCCCGACTGCAGCGTCAGCTTCTCGGAGGTGACTCCGAGGCTCTTTTCCTTCAACAGCCCGCACGGGGCCTGCCCCGAATGCGACGGGCTGGGGACGACGATCTACTTCGACCCGGACCTCATCGTCCCCGACAAGGGGAGGAGCCTCCGCGAGGGGGCGATCGACCCCTGGAAGAAGCGGACCACGATCTTCTACTACCAGATGCTCGAGGCGCTCTCGAAGCATTTCGACTTTTCCCTCCAGACCCCCTTCGAGAAGCTCCCCGCCAAGGTGCGCGAGGTCCTCCTGCACGGATCCGGCGAGCCCGTCCGGTTCTTCATGGAAGAGGGGGAACGGCGGTATTTCTTCACCAAGCCGTTCGAAGGGGTGATCGGCAACCTCGAGCGGCGGTTCCGGGAAACCGACTCCGAGGACATCCGCGAGGAGCTTGCGCGGTATATGAACAACCGGCCGTGCCGGGCCTGCGGGGGCGCGCGGCTGAAAAAAGAGGCGCTGTGCGTCCGGGTGGGGGAGCTGTCGATCGAGGCTCTCACCCGGCTCTCCGTCAAGGATGCGCTCGAGTTCTTCCGATCCCTCTCCCTGGGCCGGAGGGAGGAGCAGATCGCCGCGAGGATCTTGAAGGAGATCCGGTCCCGCCTGTCGTTCCTGCTCAACGTGGGGCTGGATTACCTGACCCTGGACCGCGCCTCGTCCACCCTCTCGGGTGGCGAGGGGCAACGGATCCGGCTGGCGACCCAGATCGGGTCGTCCCTCATGGGGGTCCTCTACATCCTGGACGAGCCCTCCATCGGGCTGCACCAGCGGGACAACCGCAGGCTGTTGTCCACGCTCAAGGAGCTTCGGGACCTGGGGAACACGGTCCTGGTGGTGGAGCACGACGAGGAGACGATCCGCACTGCGGATTACGTGATCGACATGGGACCCGGCGCCGGGGAGCACGGCGGCTCGGTGGTGGCGGCCGGCCCCCCGGAGGAGATCCTCCGGGAGGAGGCGTCGCTCACCGGGCAGTACCTTTCCGGAAAGAAGAAGATCCCGGTGCCGCGCGGCCGGCGGCGGCCGAACGGAAACTTCCTCACGCTGCACGGGTGCCAGGCGAATAACCTGAAGAACATCGACGTTTCCTTCCCCCTCGGGATGATCACCTGCGTCACCGGGGTGTCGGGCTCGGGGAAGTCGACGCTGGTCCTCGACACCCTCTACCGGGCGCTTGCCCAGAGGATCTTCGGCTCCCGGGACCGCCCCGGCACCCATGTCTCCCTCACGGGGATCCCCCTCGTGGACAAGGTAATCAACATCGACCAGTCGCCGATCGGCCGGACGCCGCGGTCGAACCCGGCGACTTACTCAGGCGTCTTCACGCCGGTCCGGGATCTCTTCTCGATGCTCCCGGAGAGCAAGGCCAGGGGGTACAAGGCCGGCCGCTACTCCTTCAACGTCAAGGGGGGCCGATGCGAGGCATGCGAGGGGGACGGGATCATCAAGATCGAGATGCACTTCATGCCCGACGTCTATGTCACCTGCGAAATATGCCGGGGGAAGCGGTACAACCGGGAGACGCTCGAGATCGCGTACAAGGGGAAGACCATCGCCGACGTCCTCGACCTGACGGTCGACCAGGCGCACGCATTCCTTTCGAACATCCCGCCGATCCGCAGCAAGCTGGAAACGCTGTCGCGGGTGGGGCTGGGGTATATCCGGCTGGGACAGCCCGCCACCACGCTCTCCGGAGGCGAGGCCCAGCGGGTGAAGCTTGCCCGGGAGCTCTCCAAGCGCGCGACGGGGAAGACGGTCTATCTCCTGGACGAACCCACCACCGGTCTGCACTTCGACGACATTCAGAAGCTCCTCGCGGTGCTGCAGATGTTCGCGTCCGCGGGGAACACGGTCATCATCATCGAGCACAACCTGGATGTCGTAAAGACGGCGGACTACGTCGTCGACCTGGGTCCCGAAGGGGGCGACCGGGGGGGCGAGGTCATCGTCTGCGGGACCCCCGAAGAGGTGGCCCGCAACTCCCGTTCCTACACGGGCCGCTTCCTCCGGAAGGTGTTGAACGGGGGAAAAACCGGGACGGTCCTGGCACCCTTTGCTGGTTGATCCACCTCTGTTGTGTGACCGCGACCCTTTGACGTTCTGCCAGGTCCTTCTCCAGGACCGTTAAAAACCGGGACGGTCCTGGCACCCTTTGCTGGTTGATCCACCTCTGTTGTGTGACCGCGATCCCTTTGACGTTCTGCCAGGTCCTTCTCCAGGACCGTCCCTAGCGGGCGCGCGGCTGGCGGGTGAGAACCTGGGCCATCTCCTGGCCGAACAGGAACTGAACTTCTTTCCGGACGGCTTGCGTGATCGGGTGGGTCCGGTTCTTCTCCTTCATGCACCAGAGCGATTTCATCTCCTCGTCGACGGTGAGCGTCCCTTCGGAGAGCACGAGGGGGAACATGACGCAGAACCTCGGCTTGAACCGCCATTCATGGAACCCCGCCTCGATGGCGCCCTTCTGCAGCGCGCAGCCGTGGTCGGGATGCAGGAACGCGCAGGCGCCCCCGATCACCCGGGTCTCCACCGCCATCCCGGTCGGGCAGTCCCGGTCCTCCTCGGCGCGGCCGAACCAGAGGGTCGGGTCGGCGGCCTCGGGACGCACGTAGGGGAGGAAGAGGTACCGGTCCGCGAGGATCGCCTTCATCTCCCCCGCGTCGGTCCAGACGCCGAACCGGCAGCAGCGGCTCCGGCACTGGTCAGGCCGGCAACACTCCGGGAACTTCGCCTGAAATACGAGCGGATCGATTCTCATCCGGTCCTCTGCGGGGATAGAGCAGAGAATTATACAGATTTTCA
>Ga0334722_10000566_pt1 | contig 53219 bp, 56 predicted proteins | sample C3_bottom_MG_FD_207210 | JGI IMG/M metagenome (GOLD analysis project Ga0334722, IMG submission 207210) | Sediment microbial communities from Yellowstone Lake, YNP, Wyoming, USA - C3_bottom | ecosystem: Environmental > Aquatic > Freshwater > Lake > Sediment | place: USA: Wyoming | collected...
GCGACTCGGGACAGCTGAGTCCGGGCGGTCAACGGTTGGCCGGCCTCTATCGGGCTGTCGATTGGACGCTGATGGGCGCCGGGCAGGTTCAGGTTCTCGAATACAGCGAAGATTGGCCGAACCCCGTCATGCTCGTGATCCACCCGGTTTTTGCCCGCCTGGGCGGAGGCGAAATCAACGGCGCGATCGTTTTGGCGGGGCCGCTGGAGTCTTACACTCAGACCGCGACCACGATTACCGGGCGTTTGTTGGTGGCGGGCCTTTTAGCGCTGGCCCTCTCTTTAATCCCCGCGTATTACCTTTCGCGGCGACTCTCGGAGCCGCTCAGTCGGATGAGCCTGGCCGCCCGGGAGATCGCGCGCGGCCGCTACGATCATCAAATTAAAGTTGAGGGCGAGGACGAGATAGCTGAACTCGCGGCTTCGTTCAACCATATGATCGACGAAACCAGGGCGGCGCGCGACGCGCAGAGAGAATTCTTGATGAGCGTATCGCATGATTTAAAGACGCCTTTGACCACAATTCAGGGATTTTCAGAGGCTCTCAGGGACGGCACCGCTGAGAGCGCCGCTGAAAAAGACCGCGCCGCCGCTGTGATAAGCGCGGAGAGCTTGCGGCTGGGCGAGTTGATAAACGATTTGATCGACGTCGCCCGGCTTGAAGCCAGACAATTTTCTTTAGATCCCCAGGAAACGGATATGAACGCTTTATTGGCCGGCGTGGTCGAGGCGTTTCGGGGCCGCGCGCATACTAAAGGCATAGAATTAAGCGCCGATATCGGCGATTTACCGGTCGCTATAGTAGACGGACGGCGTTTGCGGCAAATGATCGGTAACATTCTCGACAATGCCGTCAAGTTCGCGCCTGAAGGCGGCCAAGTAACCATAACGGGCCGCGTTACCGACAATACCTTACGTGTGGCGATCTCGGACAACGGACCGGGGATCGCGCCGGCCGACCGCGAGCGGATCTTCGATCGCTTTTTCAAGGGAGAAAATTCCCGGGAAGGCAGCGGCCTGGGGCTGGCCATAGTCAAGGAGTTGGCCGCCGCGATGAAGGGCTCGATCGCCGTCGAAACCGGGGCGGACAAACAAACCGTTTTTTGGCTGTATATACCCGTGCGATTGCCGGACGACCCTGGTCTGTCTCAACCCTAAGGTCGGCGAGGGTTCGGTTTAGCCTTCTTCAATATCCTCGATTATACTACCGCCCATCATCCGTTCCATCAGCGGAGCCATGATGAAGGCGCTTACGAGCATTAAGAGATTATGAATAAGAGTAAACTTAAGGCCGAGCAGGGTGATTTCCAAGGGAAGCATCGGCACTTTTATTGCGTAAGTCGAGAAAATCGCCACCACAACGCCAAGCTTCGCGCCTTTTTTTAACAGACTTTTCATGAGCGGGAAAATACTGAAAAGCGGCCCGTTTAAGGCTGTTCCAACCAGGGCCCCTAAAACGAGACCCTTAAAACCCGATTCATGCCCCAGGTGCTTTACGATAGCCTCTTCCTTTATCCACACCTGAAAAAGGCCGATGAAAACGAAGACGGAAAGTATTATCAAGATAACGCTGGATAAGGTAACAAGGCTTATTTTTACCGCGGCCATCGCCTTTTGCGGGCTGACGATTAGAAGCACCAGATAAAACAGGAACACCAAAGAAACAAACTTATTTTTGTTGATAAAGGTCGATATCTTTCTCATACCAACCCCACCAACAAACCGGTGCCAAACCCGATTATCACGGAAAAGACAAGCGTTAGAACCCAGCGTGAAAGCGCGAACCTTTTGCCCATGATATCGATTTCAGCCGGCAACGACACGGTCCCCACTGAAACCCAGGCGGTAATCAGGGCGGCGACAGCGGCGACGCTGGCCGCGGATGAAAGCAAGAACTGGCCTACGGGATAGATGACCGCAGGGGGCCCGGCGGCGATGCCGCCCAGAATCGCGCCCGCAAAAGGGGCAAACTCGCCGGCGTTTTTGCCCATGATCTGCTGGATCACGCTGGGAGGCAGGAAGACCTCAAATAGCCCGATCAGCATGAACATGGCGATAAACATCAAGGCCACCTTCTTGAGCTGTTTGTACCCGATTCTTAGCCCTTGATATGTGGCTTTACGGTTCGCAAAGGAAGACGCCAGCAGTAAGGCCAGGATTATAAAAACGAACGACAAGTAAAAATAATTTATATAACCCTCCAGAGAGAATCAGGCGAAATTTAGTTTGCCGGTTTGACGGCCTCAATCGTTGCCGACACTATAAATTCGGCGATGTCGGCGCCCGGAACCCAATCGCGAATAAACGATCTGCTCTCGTCTTTAGGGGTAACGCGAATCCCGGTGAATCCGCTCTCCTCCAGCATAGACTCGACTTCGGACACTAATGACGCGCCGGCAACGCAGCCTGCCAGAAGGGCCATATCCTCACGGACTTCCTTCGGCAGTTCGGCAAAGGCGACAACATCGGAAATCGCCAGTCGCCCGCCCGGCTTCAGGACGCGATAGGCCTCATTGAAGACGCGGGCCTTGTTCGGCGACAGATTTATGACGCAGTTCGAGATAATAACGTCAGCGGATCGGTCGGCCACCGGTAAATTTTCGATTTCGCCCAAGCGGAACTCGATGTTCCGATAACCGCTACGCTCCGCGTTGGCGCGAGCCTTGGAGACCATTTCCGGGGTCATATCCACGCCGGTGACGTGGCCGCTCTCGCCAACTTGACCGGCGGCCAGAAAGCAGTCGAATCCGCCGCCGCTGCCAAGGTCGAGAACGGTCTCGCCGGATTTCAATCCGGCGAGCGCCTGGGGGTTTCCGCAGCCCAGGCCCATGTTCGCTCCCTGCGGCACGGCGCTGACATCATCAGCGGTGTAGCCGAGCTTCCGGGCAAGGGCTTCCGCATCGGCCGCGGGGGTGTCGCAGCAGGCCGAGCCGCAGCCGTCGCTCTGAGCCACACGTCCATATTGCTCCCGCACTGCCTGGCGGACTTCATCATGTTTCACATCATCCATGAAAATCTCCTGTCTTTTAAGGTCCCGAACTTCTGTCTTACCTATATAGACGGAGACCCGGGGAAAAAGACGCAAAATTCAATCGCAGGCGCAACGGTCTTTGCCGTCCTGATCGCGAGGCTCATAGTCAATAATTCCACCGTGTCCGGTCTCGATGTCGCAACAGTCCAGCAGACGCCGGCGCAACTCCGCCCGCCCACGCTGCACCCGCGATTTTGCCCCGGAGAGGGAAATGCCCAGACGGTTTGCTACCTCTTTCTGGGGCAGACCCTGGATCTCGGATAAGAGTAGGGCCGATCGGTAAGTTTCCGGTAGATCGGCGATCAGCGGCTGAAGGCAAGTAGCCAGCTCCGCCATGTAATCTCGTTCCGGCTCGGGAGACGCCAGGTCGGCCGGAAGCTCAACCCAGGGCCTTTGCGCGCGGTAGTGATCCGCTATGGCGTTCGAGGCGATGCGAAATAGCCATGACGCGACACTGCCGCGAGACTTGAGTGTATGGAGATGAAGTTGGGCTTTCAAGAACACCTCTTGGAGGATGTCGTCCACCGCGTCATTCGCTCGCACTCGTTTGGCGATATAGCCGCGTAATCGAGCCCTATGTTCTTTCCAAATGTCATCTATCGGGTCCATATTGCCGGCAACCTTACTGCCTACTCCTCCTTCTCGATCAAGCCGTCTTTAAGCCAAATAACCCGATCGACGTATTGCTTATCTTCCGGTTCGTGCGTTATCACCAGAATCGTCTGTTTTAATTCTTTATTGAGCTTTTGAAAAAGCCTGAACACCACATCTGATGAAGCAGTGTCGAGGTTTGCTGTCGGCTCATCGGCAAAGAGGACTTTTGGGTTATTTATCAAAGCACGGGCGATAGCTACACGCTGTTGCTCGCCACCGGAGAGTTCGCTCGGGTAGTGGTTCATTCGATCGCCCAAGCCGACTACGCCCAAAAGTTGTGTCGCGCGTTCCTTGCCGCCACTGTCGCCAAAGGCCAGAGCCGGCAAATAGACATTTTCAACGGCCGTGAACTCGGCAATGAGCGCGTATTCTTGAAAGACATATCCCAGATGTTGAAGTCTGAATCTGGTTCTCTGGGCATCGGATAAGGTTAGAACGTCTAATTTGTCAATTTGAACACCGCCGGATGTCGGCATATCAAGCAGTCCCAGCTGGTGCAGGAGTGTTGATTTGCCGGACCCGCTTCTACCCATCAGCGCCACAAATTCCCCTTTGGCGATTTTAAGCGAGACGCCCTTGAGTGCTTGAGTCGGGACTTCTCCGGGATATGTTTTTACGATATTCTCTACACTGATCATGATACTTTAACCCCAAATCGACTTAAGGATATCTTCTCTCGCAACTATCTTAGCGGGAACGAATCCCGCTAAAAGCCCCGCGATAACAAGACTGGCGATGTTGATAAAAATTCCGAGCGAGGTATAGGCCAAACTCGCGTTGCCGAACGGCATCGGAATCGGCCGCACGGTGAGGAACGGAATGACGACAAAAAACACTATCGTCAACCCCACAATAATGCCCAGCAAGGTATAGAAAAGCGATTGCAAGACATACGATAATTCTATGATACTTTCCTTTATTCCGATCGCCTTCAAGATGCCGATTTGCCGGCGTTTGCTGACGGCGTTTACGTAGATCATCACGAAGATGGTTATCGCCGCCACGATGATACTGATGACACTCACGATAACCGCTATTACATTAAACGCCTTGACGAGTATGCCGACCGTAGCTAAGCGGTTAGTGTACTGTTCGATTTTAAGATTGGGCGCCACGGCCCCGATCCGTTCAGCATATTCGTCCAGCGTATTGCGCGTAAGGTCGACTTTTACCAGAATCTCCGAGGCATTGTTATAAGTTGAAAGAACCGATTCCGCTTCCTTCGCGGAAATGAACGCGGTATTCGCAATCGACCCCATAATGATTTTGAATATCCCCTTTATCGTATACGCGCGCATAACGCCGTTTGAATATGTTACTTGTACTTTGTCGCCGACCTTGGCGCCGCCGAGATCGGCGGTTTGCTGCGTGCCGAAGCCGCCGCTGAGATTTGCGCCCATCACAATCTCGTCCGCTTTGAGGTTGTCCGGAAATTCGCCGGAAACCATATTTTTGTGAACGGAAAGAACCTCTTTTTCCTCTGCCTGGGTGACGCCGACTATCGGCGCGGAAACATCTTTGAGTTTGCCGTTTTTTTCTTTGTCATAAGAAAACGAACCGCCGAGTTGATAATGGCTCGTTGTGCCGACAACCCCCGGGATTGTCTCGATTCGCGAGCGCACGTTCTTCTGATTCAGAATAAACGGCTTGCTCGTCGGCTCCTCTTGCGGCATTACGATGATATGGGCCGTAGAATTATCGATCATAGATTGCAAAATGCCGCTTGAAAAACCGGCCAGGAACCCGGAGACGAACATTAAATTGAAAACGGACAGAGACAAGATAAGAATGATAAGAGCCACCGTGGATTTATGGCCCTTTGCGATCGTCTTATAGGCAATGAAAAGCGCCGTTTTTATGTCAGTCGCATTCATAATTTATTTCTTTTCACCGATAACGACCTTCTCGCCCCGGGAAAGTCCGGAGACTATTTCAACCATGCCGGCATCGTTTTCCAAACCGGTTGCCACTTTCTTGTCCACGACCTTCTGGCCTTGCAAGACCTTAACAATGTCCTGGTTGCCTTTTTTCCGCAGCGCGCTCGCCGGTACGAAAAGAGCGTCCTTGGAAACGGCCGTTTCTATCAAAACATTAGCGGTCATGCCCGATCTGATCCTGGCGTCTTCTTTATCAAAAAACACGGTTGTTTTGTAATAGACGGCCCCGCCTTTCATTGTTTCAACCGAATCGACGCCTACCACCGTGCCTGTCCATTCAGTCTCATCATCGAAGGCGTCAAGGGTTATCTTCACCGGCTGTCCGGCTTTCACGTTGACAATGGTCGTCTCCGGAACATCTACTTCGATTTGCAGGTTGTCAGGTGAAACTATGGAAACGACGATTGTTTCCGGTTTTGCGATGTCACCAACTTCACTGTTGGCGGCAATAATATATCCGTCGACGGGGGCTGTGAGAGCTGTTTCCAGCACAGCTTGCGATTCTTGCAGTTCAGCGTCGGGCAAGCTTACCTCTTGTTTCGCCAAGATTTCTCCGGCTTTAACTTTCTGGCCCACTTCGGCATTTAGGAAAGTAATTTCGCCACGATTTTTGAATTGCAAATTGACTTTGGTCGGTGATTTGACTTTCCCGCTCGCTGAAACTTCTTGGGCGATATCGCCTTTTTTGACGGTCGCCAACTCATAGGGCGCATCGTTCGCCCGCCGGATAAAAAGAGCAGCCACAACACCTACGATGATGATGACAATTCCTAAGGTAATGAATAGAGTTTTTTTCCTCATCAAGTAGATTCCTCCTTGGGTCTATCTTGGATACCTAGAACAACTAAATCTTCCATCGCTTTTATCCCTCTGATTTCATCCTTTTTAAAATAAAGCCTCTCATTGGCGCCAAGCGTTTTAAGATCATTGCCGTCAGAAAAAGTCCCAATGCCGTCAAGCACTGTAAATAAAACCCCATAACCTTCCGCATGGGGCGGAATCTCAACGCCCCTCCCTAAACAAATTAATGCCGCATGAAAACCTTTGGCATTAATAAAATGTTTCTTAATCGGCTTCTCCGGTGAAAACATTATTAATTGGTTTAAGTTAAAAGTTTTCATTTTTTATTCCCTTAACGGCAATATGGTGGCGAGACATTTTTTAACATAACTGCTATTATTAAGATAATGATAGCACTGTATATCTTTATGGTAAACCATCTTAATTGTAAAGATTATGTAAATAATACAAATGTCTATGTCATCTAAAAAATCAGATACACGCGAACAAATAATAAGCAGTTTACTGGCGTCAATCCACAAGGAAACCCGCGCGGCGACGCTTTTTGTGCACACCATATCCGAGATCACGGGAATACATTCTACAGACATAAGATGTTTGGAGTTTTTAAGCGAAGTCGGCTTCGCAACGGCCGGCGATCTGGCCAAGATTACCGGCCTGACAACCGGCGCGGTTACAGCGGTCATCGATAGGCTAGAAAATGCAGGCTTTGTTAAACGTGAAGCAGATAGTAACGACAGAAGAAAAGTAATCATTAGACCCATAGCAGGGGGGCCGAATAACTTAGAATCGGTGCGTGATCTGTTTGCAAATCAAATACCAAAGCTTCTTTCCGGATACAAAACCGCCGAACTTAAATTAATTACGGATTGGAATGTAAAAATCGCTGCTGTATTCCATAGTGAAATAGAAAAGCTAAAAACTTCAAAGCGAAAAATTAGTGGATGACAGCGGCTCTCTACGCTACTCGGGCAGCGGATGTTCGTGCTCGTGACCGGCTAGATGAGAATGCGTGTGACTATGCGCCTTCCGGCCGTGGCGGTGCCAATGCTCGTGGAGCAGGTTGACGGAGACCAGCAGCCCGGTATCGGCCAGCAGCGTCGCCGGTCCGGCGGCGGCTATTCTATGTCGTTCGTCAAGGATGACGACCGTATCGGCGAAGTCGGCCGCCAGATCCAAATCCTGCGTGGCCAGGATTATGGTCTTTCCCGCCCGCCCGAGTTCCAGCAGAAGCTCGAGCAACCACGCTCGCGTCCGCGGGTCGAGATTGTTCGTCGGCTCATCGAGCAAGAGCACGTCGGGGCCGATCGCCAAGGCGGCGGCGATCGCCACCTTTTTCTTTTCGCCCCCGCTGAGCTGGTGCGGCTGGCGGTCGCGCAACGACGCCAGGCCGAGCATGTTCAGGACGTCCTCGGCCCGGCGGGCGGCGTCATCCACAGAGATGTCCAGCTGCAGCGGGCCGAACGCAACTTCCTCGAAGACCGTAGGTGAAAAAAGTTGGATGTCCGAATCCTGAAAGACAAAAGCGACCCGGCGGCGGAAGTCGGCGTTAAAATCCCCGCCTTCAAGCGCTTCTTCTGAGATCGTCCGCCCAAAAGCTTTGAAAGTGCCGCCGGTTGGAAAAATCAGGCCATCCATCAGTTTCAGCAAGGTCGACTTGCCGGAGCCATTGGCCCCTAAGATGACCAGCCTGTCGCCTTCGGCGACCTCTAAATCGACCTTCTCCAAGGCCGGCCGGCCGCCGGGATAGGCGTAAGAAATGTCCCGCAAGTCAAAGACCGGCTCGCTCCCGCCGGCCATCAGATAATGACCGCGGCCAGCGCCGCGCCCGCCGCTACCGCGATCACGGCGGCCAGCCGGTCGACCGTCGTCATCGGGAACGCAGGCAGCCATAAAAAACGTCCGGTCCAGCCGCGAGAAATCATCGCGTCGGTCACGTCATCGCTCATCCGCAGACTGCGATTTAAGGTCCAGGCGATGCGACCGGCCACCCACCGCCGCTCGGCGCGGTCGCCGCCGAGCCTGATCGTGCGGCTTTTGCGCGCCAAATGCGTATTGTTCACCAGAGCGACCAGGATAAAAACATAACGGTAGGCCATGAGTAACGTAGCGACGGCAAAGCTTGGCGCCCGCAAATCCGCAAGAGCCGAAAACAAGCGGTGGATGTGCGTCGTGCGCAATATCAAAATCGTGGCCGTCAGCATGGCCAGCGCCCGGAGCCAGAAAACCGAGGCAAATACCAGGCCCGGATAGGTGACGGCAACCTTAGCCGGCAGCGACAGAGGGCCCAACTTAAAGACCGAGGCCGTATTTATTAAGACAAGCGCGGCCCGCCCGGGCGTGACGATGTTTAAAGTCGCGGGCAAGATAATCACGGATGAGAAGAATATCGCCGGAACTACCGTCCGGCCCAGGAATTTCGGCATATCGAGGCGCGAGACGACTGCCAGTGCCAATAGGACGATATAGACAACGACCAGCGGCACGAGATTGTGGTTCAAGCTAAGCAAGACGAGCAACCCGGCTAAGGCAGCCAGCTTTACACGGGGGTCTAGCCGCTGCAAGAGGCCGTCTTTGGCGGCCTCCGTTTCCAGAAAGACCGTTTCGACAAAGAACGCCTGCAAGCCGGCGAGCGTCTTATTTAAGAAGCTTCCCCGCGAGACGTCACAGCAAGCGCAACCTGTCTTGGCCGCCGGCTGCCCCAACCAATCAGGTATCTTCATGACCGCTAAACTCTCCCTCTGAGGCGCTCAAAAACCGACCGAAGACCTTAAAAACTATGAATATCAAACCGACGCCGATCGCCCCGGACAATATATATCCAACTGCCGCTGCTGCCGCGCCGCCTTGCCGGCCGGGCCACGCATAACCCGCCAGCGGCGCCCGCCAAAGCGATTCCACCAGCCGCATCCCGCCCGGAACAAAGCCTATCATCCGCTTAAACTCGGCCGACGACCATTCGCCCCAGGCTGTGCCTTTAGCCAAGAGACCCAATGGGCTGATCACTACGAGCAACGCTATCCCCCAGTATAGTTTTTTCATGCGCTTGTGCCTTCACGGCTGAGCGCCGCCCGCTGCCACGCCGGCCCGACAGGGCTGTCCGCCCGGGCAAAATAAGCGACGGCTAAGGCCGTCACCAAGCCCTCGATCGGACCAAAGAAAAGCAGGTGGCTGACGGCCATAGCGGGCACAGCCACCGATATTGGATACGGCGCGTAAAGCGGCCGCCCGGCGCTGGTCGCGATGAGCGGTTGCAGCCCCAAGAGCAACCCCGCCGCCATCGCCGCCAGGACAATAGACACATACCCGGCCAGAAAGGCTCCGAGCCGCTGCTTTAACCCGAAACTTGCTGTCCGCCCGGCGATAAAGCGATAGATATAGAACGCGGAAAACGGCATTATAAAGGCCATTGTAAAGCAGTTGGCGGCGATCGCGGTAACGCCGCCGTCACCAAAGACCAAAGCTTGAATGACCAGGGCTGTGGAGACAGCTACCATCGCCGCCCACGGCCCCAGAACGATGGCGGCCAAAGCGCCGCCGACCGCGTGGCCCGTCGTCCCCCCGGGAATAGGAATATTGAACATCATGATTACAAAGGAAAAAGCCCCGGCCATAGCTACCAGATGCAGATTCTTCTTCGGCAGGGCCGCGCGCACTCCAGCGGCGGCGCGCCACCACAGCGGCGTCATTACCGCATACATCGTCCCGTAAGTCTGGGGACTAAGGTAACCGTCCGGGATGTGCATCCAACCTCCTAAGCGAGTCCCTTGCCGGTGGTCGTGGCCACCAGTTTGCCGTGTTTTACACCCTTGGCGCTGATAAGAAGATCGGCGACTTTTTGTATCTCCCCGTTCTTGCCTTTCAAAACCACCGCCTCGAGACAGTTGTGCTCGTCCAGGTGGATATGGAGCGTCGACACGATCGCTTTTTCAAAGTGATGCTGAAGGTGCGTCAATCTATGGCCCAGATCTTTTTGCTCATGGTCGTAGACGACCGTGACCACCCCGACCGCTTCCGCTTCGGTGTTCTGCCAGGATTCGTCGACGAGGCTTTCCCGGATCAAGTCCCGGAGCGCCTCGGAACGGTTCGCGTACCCCTTTTTGCCGATGAGCCGGTCGAACTTGTCCACCAACCCCTGGTCGATTGAGACCCCGAAACGCTTAACTCCCAAACTTGGTCACCCTCCAGTAGCACGATAATAAAAATAGTAGCACCGCCCTCGCGACCGTGTCAATTGCCCAATCTGTCACAGCGCCAGTGCCTGGGGTAAAATAGCTTGATGTTTAATCGGCCCCGAGATATAAAGGAGGACCTTTTGGCACGTAAGGCAGCGCGGGCAAGTCTTCTCTTAGTCCTCATCTCACTCGCCCTGGTCTTGGCTTTTTCCGGCGCGGCGCAGGCGAAAAGCTTCCGTTTCTCTTCAGTCGATATCGATGTGGTCGTCAATCCGGACGCTTCCTTCGAATTTACGGAAACCCGCACTTTTGATTTTGAGGGCGACTTCCACTGGGCCGAATATACCGTGCTCAAAAAAGGCGCCGATGACATCGTCGACTTCAACGTCTCGGAGAACGGTCAACCGTTATCGCAAATCCCTTCCGGAGCGCCCGGGACCATTCAGATAAACCAGGATAGCGAGCGGATCAGCGCCAAGTGGTTTTTTAGCGCCTCCAACCAGCAGCGGACGTTCACTATCAAATATCGCGCTGTAGGCGGAGTGAAAGTCTATAAAGATACCGCCGAGTTCTACTGGAAACTGATCGGCGCCGACTGGGGGGCGCCGACCGACCGGGTCACGGCCGTTATCCACCTGCCGCCCGGCGCCGCTAAGGACCGGATAAAGGCCTGGGGACACGGCCCGCTCCAGGGCAATGTCACGATTGTCGACGGCCGGACGGTCAGATATACCGTCGAAAACCTACCGTCGAATACATTCGTCGAAGCCCGGGTGGCTTTCCCCGCGAGCATTATCACCCAACCGCCGGCCGTCTCCGGACAGGACAGGCTGCCGACCATTTTAGCCGAGGAAAAGAAATGGGTCGATGCCGCCAACAACAAGCGCCTTATGGCTAAAGCGGGCACCGTCGTCGCCCTGGTCCTGCCATTCTTAACCCTGGCGGCCGGCTTCATCGTCTGGCTGATCTTCGGCAAAGAGCATCGCGTGCCGTCCCAGGGAGACTACTATCGCGAGCTTCCCAAAAATTACCAACCGGCCATCCTCGGCTACCTGTGGCGGTTCGGACGGCCGGACATGACGGATTTCACCGCCACGATCATGGACTTGGCCAGACGAGGCTATTTGAAAATAACGGAGGTGAAAGAGGAAGCCTCCGGCCTCTTCGGCCGCACAAAATATGAGTATTATATTAAGCGGCTCGACCGGAAAGAACCGGCTGACAGCCCCGCCCCCTTTGAGACGGACCTGATCGATTACTTCTTTGCGGACATCGGCGTCGGCGGCGATACCGTTTCGATAAAGCAGGTCAAGGATTACGCCGAAGCCCACACCTCTTCCTTTCAGAAGTTCATCTCCGATTGGACCAAATCGGTCAAAGCCGAGGCGAAAAAGTATGATCTCATCGAATCGACCGGCACAACCCTGATGGTCGTCAACGGCATCGTCGGCGCCGCCGTCACCGGCGTCGGCATCCTTTTACTGACCCAGGGGCTGGTCGCCGGCCTGGCCACCATGCTCCTGGGCTTACTGCAGGCGGCGCTGTCCGGCCTGTTCAGGCGCCGGACAAAAGACGGAACGATCCAGCTCGCGCAGTGGCGCGCTTTCCGTCGTTTCTTATTGCACTTCTCAAACATGAAAGAAGCCCTGCCAAGTTCAATGGTAATCTGGGAACAATACCTGGTCTACGCGGTCTCCCTGGGCGTCGCCCAACGGGTTATCGAACAACTGAAAGTCATCGTGCCGCAGATAAGCGACCAGCCTTACGCCGGCCCGGTGTGGTTTGCGTCAAGCCGGGGTATGGACGGGTTGGGAGCCCTGGATTCGCTGCAATCCTCATTTACCGAAATGACCAGCGCCGCGACGAGCGCCATGAGTTCAGCCTCCGGCGGCGGAGGCGGCTTCAGTGGCGGAGGCGGCGGAGGCGGCGGCGGAGGCGGAGGCGGCGCCGGATAAATCTCCGGTGCCGGCTTCAGTCTAAACTCTTAGGTGCGGCCGTTCGACCAAGGAGCTGACATGAAAAAATGGATAATTATCGCGATCAGCACTCTAGTCGCGTTTGTCTTACTCGGCGTGGTAAGTATTTTTTTTATCGTGGGAGTAGCGAACCGCGCCGCCTACAAGCGCGAGACTCAAACGCTGGTCGTCGACACTTTCGCCGCCCTTAGAAAGACGAAATCGGGCGGCCCCGCTAAAAGCCTGGCCGTCTTTGAGCAATTGAAAGAAGACTCCGGCAACGCCGCCGACCAACTGGAAAGCCAACCGGCGCCCCGCGGCGCGGAGGAACTTAAGACCGACGCGATCCAAGTCATCGACCTGGCCGCCGACATCGCCGACCGCGGCATCTTGATGTTCACCTATGTCGACAAGGTCGACAAGATAATCAGTCGCTGGTCGGACGAGATAAAGTCGGCAAATTCACAGAGCGATCCAATCGCCAAATTGCAAAAAGACCAAACGGCGACCGATAAGGCCGGCACGGAACTTAAGGGTCTAAGGCCTCCCGGCTCGCTGGTCAGTTTTCATCTTGAACTTACTGAACTCCTGGCCACCATGACGACCAAGCTCGGCGATATGGCGGCTGCCGCCAACGCCAAGGACGCGGCGAAACTTAAAACCCTCTCAAGCGAGTGGGAGACGTTGGCGACGCGCATCGATAAACTATCAAGCACGATCGGCAGCGACCTGGCCGACGATATCATGCCCCCCGGCGACCAGCGCAAATTAGAGCGGCTCGCCACTAAAATCGATAGTTTCTAGAAACGCGGCCGAAAGCCCCGTCTTGGCCGCTTCCTTAGGTTCCCAACCAAGCGGGTTAACGACTGGATGTAAAGGGTTTGGCGGTTCTTTCCGATTACTAAAAAGTAAGATTTATTAATCGGGGAGGATCGAACATGGCCAGCCATCTGGAAAAAGTGACCATACCGATAGCGAAAGAAAAGCATACCGAAGATTATCTGCGATATTCCTTGGACCTGCTGAACGTTTCGATGAGAGATGTGGCGGTCAGGGCAGTTGTCTCTACGACTGTTTTCTACTCCATCCTCTTCCTGCTCCGGGCCGGACCGCTCGGCAAAGTCGGGCCGATCGCTTTCTTGATCACCCTCTTCATGGAACGCAGTCTGATCCAACACGTGAGCACTTTTTCGTTCTTCACGGGCTTTTGGTTCTTAGTCTTGAAGCTCCCAAAGGTCGACAGGGAATCGGAAGCGTTCAACCTTCTTGATTTCCCGGCGATGAAGGTCTTCCCGATGGGTACCGACGAAGCAGTGGCAATCGGTCAGCAACTGATAGATTTCGACGACGGGCAGAAAAATCTTATCGTTATCCGACGCCTGGAAACAGCTATCCAACGGCTCATCCACACCCGCTCGACCGGCGAGGTCCACGACGTCCTTAGCACCATGTCGGAGGTGGACAGAGGCATTGCCGATGCCAGTTACCGGGTCGTGCGCTTCTCCGTCTGGTTGATCCCGGTCATGGGGTTCCTCGGTACGGTTATGGGTATCAGCAAAGCTATCAGCGAATTCGCTACGGTCGTCGCGTCGGCGGCTTCCCTGAGTTTAAACCAATTAAAACCTGTGCTGGGCAATGCCACTTATAACTTGGGCGTGGCCTTTGATACGACGATGCTCGCCCTGGGTCTGAGCGCGATCCTGGTTTTGCTGATGTTCTATGTCCAGAGAAAAGAAGAAGTCTTTCTCTCGGCGGTCGATGAATTTTGCGTCTCCGAGATAGTTAACAAATTATATATGCCCGACCCGGACACCCAACAGATACTGGGCGGGCTCGAGCGCGTGACGGACAACATAGATGAGACGATCGGGGACCTCGCCGGCTCGCTGAACCTGAACTTTACCAAGCTGAACGAGACCCTCGAAAAGCGCGACGAGCAAGCGATGCAGAAGCTTCTCGAGACGGTCCAGAACAGGTTCACCCAATTCCTCGACTCCCGCGAAGGCAGCGACAAGGCATTTCAAACCCAGCTTGGCGACCTGATGAACCGCCTCGCCAAATTAGTCGATAAAGGCAAGGCCATCGAAGGCTTTGTCGCCGGCCTCGGTAATGTCGGGAGCCTGGAAAAAATCCTTAAAGAAAACCAGGAGACTCTTAAGGCCCTGCAAAAGAATACCGAGCAGCAGCAGAAACAGACACAGACGGCGTTGGTACAAAACAAGCAAGCCTTCGACCAACTCTTGCCGCCATTGAAAGAACTTGCTAAGGGCATCAAGATCAGGGTCGGTGAATAGAGCGGATGGCCCGGCGCTATACGGACAACGACATCGCCTTCGGGCACATGTCTTTTCTCGACGTCTTAGCTAATTCCGTCGGGGCGCTGACTTTTCTCTTCCTGATGTTCTTCGTGATTACTTCCGCCCTGGTCACCCCAGCTAAATTTCGCTTGCTGACCGATACCCTGCCCGACGCGATCGCGGGAAAAGATTACAGCATTAACCTGGCCGCTATCGGCGGCACCCAACCCTACAAGTGGAAGATAACCGAAGGCACCCTGCCGCCGGGACTCCGGCTCGACCCGCACCAGGGCGCGATAAGCGGAGCTTCGACACAAGAGGGCGCTTACCGGTTTAAGGTCCGGGTCGCCGAATCGGGCAAGGGCAAGACCGGCGCCCTCGAACGGGAACTGGGCGTGCGGATAACCCCGCAATCGATCGCGGCCGATGCCGGAGGGATGGCCTTGCGGATTAATACTGATAAGTTGGCAAGCGCCGTCGTCGGCAGCCCTTATAGTGTGACCCTGGCGGCTATCGGCGGAAAGCAGCCGTACTCCTGGTCGGTTGGGGGAGAGTTGCCCCCCGGCCTGGCCTTGGAGGGCGATAAAATAGTCGGCGTCCCGCGGACATCGGGGAATTGGCGCTTTGAAGTCAGCGCTGCCGACAAACAATCGGCCGTCGCCGCACAGCCTGTCGACATCTCGATAAAATCGACGCCGATTCTCACTGAAGCCGACTTAAAACCGGTAGCGGTCATGACTAAAGAACCGCCGGCCGCCCGGGTCGATAATCCTTACGAGCTGATCCTGGCCGCGAATGGCGGCGTTCCGCCGTATACGTGGTCGGTCGCCAACAGCCGCCTGCCGGCAGGTCTGATGCTCGACCCGAAGACCGGCGTCATCAGCGGCACACCCGAACAAGCCCAAGCCGCCGGCTTCAGCGTGGTCGCGCGCGATTCGCGCGGCGCCGTCTCCGGTAAGACCGAACTGACGATGGCCGTCGATCCGGCCGAAACGAAGATCGCCGACGACGGCCTGCCGCTGGTCTGGTGGCTGATAATCCCGGCGACCATCGGCACCACTTTAGGTCTTATCTTCTTAGCCGGAATAGTCATCGGCGTCCAGTGCCCCTGGGACAAAAGCTGGGGCTGCAAGGTCGTCGGCAAAGACGCCGAGGGCCACAACATCTACGCCTGCAAGCACGGTCATCGCTTTGTCAACCAGGTGAGACAGATACGTGAAGAAGTAGCCGGACAATAGGCTGGACAAGATGACTTTATTTAAGTGGAGAGACCCCGAAACCAGAAGAGATATGCTCCTGTTGGGTTCGTGGAAAGACCCGGCCATCAGGCGCGCCTTGATAACCGTCGGGCTGTCCCTCACCTTCATCACCCTGATGGCGCTCTTTATGGCCGGCGTCCCCTTTACCAACTCTTCGTATTGCGGCAAGATGTGCCATGCGGTCAACCCCGATTATCAGACTTGGTCCCGATCGACCCACTCGCAGGTCAGTTGCCGCTACTGTCACGAGGACAGTTCTTACGTCGGGATATCGAAAGATAGGTTTACAAAACCCGTCTCCAGAATGCTTAAGACCCGGCGGGCGGAACTTAAGGGACCGCTCAACGACGACAGTGCTTACAGCCGTAATCAAGTCAAGAATGAGTGGTGCCAGCGCTGCCACGCCTCCGGCTTCCGCGCCGCTTTCAATAAGCAAGGCATAAAGATGTCCAGCACCATGCATACTAAGCATATGGGCGCCGGTCTCAAATGCGTCACCTGCCACAATCGGATCGCCCACTTGGGCGCGGAGCGTTATATGTCCGGGAAGATACGCGCCACCGGGTTTAAATACAAGAACTACATGACTATGCGCCAGGGTTGCTGGCGCTGCCATAGTCAAGACGCCAAATACCGCGATCCTGAAGCTCTCGCCCTGGTGACGGGCAAAGTCGCGCCGACCGAATGCGGTCTCTGCCACAATCCTAAGTCGGATCTAAAGCCGTCGACAGGGCCTCTCAACCATAATGACATCGACGGCGTCGCCTGGAAGAACGGCAAAGAACGTCATGGAAAGATGGCCGTACGGGATTTTGACGCCTGCCTGGCCTGCCATGAACGCGAAGCGGACCGCCAAGCCGGGAACCCCATTCCCGACTGTTCCAACGCTTGCCACCAGGGAGTGGCTATGCCCCACCCCGCGACACCGTCTTGGACGCAAGCCCACCCCGCCACGGCTAGCGCCAAAGGCGTCAGCGTCAACGGAGAATCGAAGATCAGCGATCCTAATTCAGCTTGTTCGATGTGTCATAATCGGGGGAATGTCAGCGTCAACTTCTGTCAGAGCTGCCATCATAAGAGATTCGTCGCCGCCAACAATCGCCCGGAGACACCTTGGGCCAGTCAGCATTCAACTATCGTAAAGGATGTGGGCTCGGGCGAATGCCAAGGCTGCCATGCCATAGACTTCTGCGCTGCCTGCCACATGAGCGGCAAAAAGGCGCTACGAGCCGGACTCCTTTAGCTCCTGCAGGACTTTCGCGGAGCGTTTAACAAATTCTTCCTTGCAACCATCGCAAACACACCAGCAGTGACGGGTGTCTCCGCCTTCGGTCCCGATGATGACCGGCAAGCACAATTTAACTCCGTCCCCGTCGACGCCGATCGGTTTTCCGCAGACTTCGCAATGTTGGCATTTCATCCTGGTCGCCTCCTTTGCCGGCAGTGTTTCCGCTGCTAAAGTGTACATCGCTGCCGGCCTTCAAGCAACAAGCCGGCGCTCGCTGTCGGATGGTGAGCGCTTGGGCTACAATACCGTGATGCGCGATGAAACGCCCGTTCCGCTAAAGAAAAACGCCGATCTGCCGACCCGCGACGGTATCCGCGTTTGTCTTAATGCCTCCGACCTGACCGGCTTAAACAAGAAATACGCCGGCCGACGCTCGCTATGTCGGTCCGGACATATCAGAAGGAATGGGGTCAGGTCGTGATCCCAACGTCGAGGGCGGGGCAACCGCGGCAGACGGGGTTTTCGGTCGCGTTCTAATGAACCGAAAACGGCCCGCTGTAAGCCCAATCGCCGTAAGCGCCGTTGTAGCCTCGAAGCCTGAGCCCGTAATCGCTGCCCGAGGTCGACGGAACGTTCCAGCGATAGGAGGAGATATTCGACTCCGTCGTCTTGATTATCCTGTGCCAGTCCGCTTGGCTGACATCGGGCAGAATTAGATCGTCGATGAAGGCCGCGTCAAGACCGGAACCGACAGAGCCGTCTTTTATATAGAGCCATTTTAATATATGTTCGCCGGGGTCGAGCGTATACGATGCTCCCAGCCAGCCGCTGTCGCCCGAGACGTGGAGCTGCCTGGTGCCGTCGACATAGAAGTCGAGGTAATCGTAGCCCGCCTCCGAACTGACCCGATAATCGAAACTGACGGTCGCCGCGGCATTAAAGACTTCCGTCAAACTCAATTCGGATGTCTGAGCGTCCTCGATCGCCCCGGACCTGGCTGAATACGTGCCGCCTGCGGATGTCGCCGAGGTCGCGTACCAATCGGCGTTGCCGCCCTGAGTGAAGGTTTTGGATATCGCGCCGGACTCAAAATCGTCGCTGAAAGTGCCGGCAGCGCTATAGTTGGAAGTGTAGGCCAGGTTATATTTCAAACCGCTCGCGTTCCGCTTGGTCCAGGTTATCCTGGCCCGGCCCCCGGCCGCCAGGGCGTCTCCGCCGGTCGGGTAAGTGATGCTCGGCGTGATCATCCGATGATATTGGATAGCGCGATAAGCGTTTACCAAGCCGTACCCGTACCTGGTGTCATAGCCCGGCGCGCCCAGATCGACCGCGCTATAGAGTACCGCTTTAGTGATGTTGGCGGCCTGAGTGATCCCCCGCGACCGGACTAGGGCCGCAACCGCCGCCACGTGCGGGGCCGCCATGGACGTCCCCTGAAAATAGAAGTAGCCGGCGCGAGTCGGGTCGTTTTCGTAGATCGTCTGCTGGAGGATGCCGTCGGCTCTCCCATCGCGGTCGGCATCGGCCCCGGTATCGCCGCCCGGGGCAGAGATATCCAGGCCGCTGCCATACTGGGAATACCAGGCCAGGGTCTGGTTGACATTGGTGGCCGCCACAGAGATGACCGATGAGTAGGCCGCGGGATACCCCAACCGGCCGGAGCCGCTGTTCCCCGCCGCCGCCACAACGACAACGTTCTTGTCGTTGCGCGCGTAATTGACTGCTTCATGCAAGATACTCGACGGACTGGACGAGCCCAAGCTTAAGTTAATGACATTGGCGCCGTGGTCCGCGGCCCAGCGGATACCGTCGGCAACATCGCTGAAGGTGCCGAACCCGCCTGAGTCCAGGACTTTCACCGGCATAATCGAAGCCCCGAAAGCAATGCCGGCCACCCCTCGGGCGTTATTCGTCGATTGGGCGATAGTCCCGGCCACGTGGGTCCCGTGCTGGTTGTCGTCATTGGCGTGGGTCGTATGGTTCACAAAATTGTAACCTGGGACGAAGTTGGTATTCGCCAGGTCCGGTATCCGGCGATAAGAATACGTACCGTCGCTGTAGTCCTCGTAAGCGACGCCCGTGTCGACAACCGCGACCACAACGCCCGCCCCTTGATATTTATTCCAGGCCAAACCGGCGTTTAATTGGCGAAAATTCCACTGCCGGCCGTAGAGCGGGTCGTCCGGCTCGAAGAGCGCCTTCACGTAACCGTTCGGTTCAGCCCAGACCACATTCGATTGGGCCTTTAACTGCCGGATGATTTCGGCGCTACCCTGGCCTTTATCCAAACTAAGCAGCCAGGTATCCGGAGCAAGCAGTTTCTTGACTATGCGGCCGCGGGCGCGCCCCGCCAGGTCCCGCACTTCGGAGGCTCCGATGGCCGTTTTGAATTTGACGATGTATTCGCCGGGAACCGAGCCGACCGCGCCCGGATGGTCCGCATGACCGCTTCGCGCGCCGACCGCTCCCGCATGCACGGCGCCAACCGCAAGGAACAGTGCCGCCGCCAAAGCCATTTTAGTCAGTCTTACCCTCAATTACCCGCCATTTCAGTAAACGTTTGCGGCAATTAAACAGTTTTTTACCCTTGGTCGGCGCTAAATTCACAACTTCCTCATTTTTTATCCATACCATCTTCATCAGAGACCGCTATATTTTGAGCATGATAATTTTCTGGTTCGTATTGATCGGTGTCTTCGCCTTAGGAGTTAGACGGATCGCGGCGCCCGGCGCCACAACCGGCGCGGCTATCCCGGCTACAGCAACCCCGGAAAGAGAATCCGACCTGGATGCGCTCAACCGGGCTTACATATCGGGAAGAATCGAAACGGCCGAATACGAGGAGAGAAAAAAGGCTCTCGGTTTGTAGCTGGGTCAGTCTCATTCGCTGACCGACACGTAACTGCCGGCAGGCCGGGTTTCGCACCGCGAGGCCCGGCCTACGCGTACCCGGACTTGCGCGCCCGCGCCCGCTCGCCCGCTTTCAAGATTTTTTTCCTCAGGCGCATACTCCGCGGCGTGACTTCCAGAAGTTCGTCATCTTCTAAAAAATCGAGGTTCTGTTCGAGGCTGAAGATCGTCGGCGGCGTCAGGATAATGCTGTCGTCGGCGCCTGAGGCCCGGACATTTGTCAGTTTCTTCTCTTTGCTCACATTAATGCCAAGGTCCTCGTCGCGCGCGTTGAGGCCGACTATCATCCCCTCGTAAACCTGGGTCTGAGGGGTGATGAAAACCGTGCCCCGCGTCTGGGCGTTGTTGAGGCCATAAGAGACGGCCTTGCCGGCTTCAGAGGCGACCAACGCGCCGTTTCGAGCGCTCTGGATCGGCGCTCCCGCGCGCTGATAGCGCAGGAACATCGAGTTCAAGACAGCTGTGCCTCTGGATAGATTCAGGAGCCGGCTGCGCAGACCCAGAATTCCCCGGGTGGAGATGTCGAAGATCAGGCGGGCGGTATTATCGGCGTTCTCTTCCTGGTGCAGAAGGTTGCCTTTGCGCCGGCCGACTTCGCTGATTACAGCCCCGGCGTATTCGGCGCCGACGTCGATAGTCAGCTCTTCCATCGGCTCATGCTCTTTGCCGTTGATTATCTTAGTGATCACCTGCGGTTTGCCGACTTCCAGCTCATACCCTTCACGGCGCAGGTTTTCAATAAAGACGGATAGATGGAGCTCGCCCCGGCCGGAGATGATGAACCGTCCGTCACCGCCCGCGGCGAATTTAAGAGCCACATTGGTTTCCAGCTCTCTCATAATCCGCGCCAGAATCTGGCGACTGGTGACAAATTGGCCTTCTTTACCGGCGAAGGGAGAAGTATTGGCCGCGATAGACATCTTCAAAGTCGGCTCTTCTATCTCAATGGTCGGGAGTGCCTCGAGACAATCGCTGTCGGCGATCGTCTCGCCGATTCCGGCGTTCTTTACCCCGGTCAGCGCCACAATATCGCCGGCGACGGCTTCTTCGGTCTCCACTCTTTTCAGGCCTTGGCTTACATAGACTTTATCGATTCGCGCCTGCTCGACAGAGCCGTCTTTCTTAATAAGAGTGATGGTCTCCCCGGGCTTCACCGTGCCGCGCCGTATCCGGCCGATAGCATACTTGCCCTGGAAGTTATCGCGATCGAGCGTCGTCACCAACATCTGAAACGGTTTGGTAACGTCCGCATCCGGAGCGGGAACGTGTTCCAATATCGCTTCGAATATCGGGGTGAGGTCCGCCGGAGCATCCGGATCCTCGGACGGTTTATCCCAAGCCTTGCTCTCCCGGCCGACCGCATAGTATATGGGAAAATCAAGCTGGTCCGGGTCGGTCGCCAGGTCGAGAAAGAGATCGTGCGTCTTCTCGATCACTTCGGCGATGCGCCTCGCCGGCTTATCTACCTTGTTTATCACTACAATCGGCTTGAGGCCGATCTCCAATGCTTTTTTCAGAACGAACTTCGTCTGCGGCATCGGCCCTTCCTGAGCGTCGATGACGAGAATGGCGCCGTCGGCCATATTAAGTATCCGCTCCACCTCCCCGCCAAAGTCGGCGTGGCCGGGGGTGTCGATAATATTTATCTTCGTGCCCTTATAGTTGACCGCGGTATTCTTCGCCAAAATGGTGATGCCGCGCTCCTTTTCCTGATCGCCTGAGTCCATGATCAGCGTCTGAGAGAAGGCGGCTTCATTTTCGCGAAAAGTCTTGGATTGCTTCAAGAGACCGTCCACAAGGGTGGTCTTGCCGTGATCGACATGAGCGATTATAGCGACGTTTCTGAAATTCAATTCTCACTCCAAAAGAAACCCCCGGCCGCAATGGCCGGGGGTCCCGATTATCCTAAATTAAACAGTGTCTATTTAGAACCGGGTGCGATTGTGGCCGCCGGAAGGACCCCGGTTGCCGTAGCCGCCGCCGCTGCGCGCGCCGCCGAAACCTCCGCCGCGACTGCCGCCGCGTTCCTCGCGCGGACGAGCCTCGCTGATGTTCATCGTGCGCCCGTCGACTTCGGTGCCGTTGAGCTGCTCGATAGCGCTCTTAGCTTCGGCATCGTTTGTCATCTCCACGAAAGCGAACCCTTTGCTCCGGCCGGTATCCCGGTCGATGATGAGCGAGACTGATTCTACCTCACCGGTGGCGGTGAAGGCGTCCCTGATCTGGGTCTCAGTCGTGTCGTAGGAAAGATTTCCTACATAAATCTTGGTAGCCATGAATTGGCTCCTTTCTTCCAGCCTTCTTGCTGGAACTCAATAGTATTCGACCCGCATGTGGGCCGGCCGCCGCTCGAAGGAGTCATGGACTACAAAACCAGGAAGGAACTAAGCTCTGAAGATGTCATAAGATCCCGAAACGAGTAACTGCGAAGAGAGTATACCACAGTCCCGAAAAAATAAACACCAGAGCGAAACAATCAGGGGGAGAAGGCCGGTGCGGGGAGCGGTTGCAGCCGGGAGATGGGCAAGGCGGCGCTGTGATAAAATCGGCGGATGATCAGCAATCGACAACTGGAAATGAACGAACAGTTCCTTAAGGCCTATAACGCGATTGAGAAGACCGGGAACAATATCTTCATCACCGGCCGCGCCGGGACCGGCAAATCCACACTGCTGACATATTTTCGCCAAAGCACCGCCAAGAGAATCGTCGTTCTGGCGCCGACAGGCGTGGCGGCGCTAAACGTCGCCGGCCAGACCATCCATTCCTTTTTCGGTTTCAAACCGGACATCACCCTGGCCAAGGTAAAAAAGGCCCGTCCCAACAGCCGGGGCGAAGCGGATATCTACAAGAACTTGAACGCCATCGTCATTGACGAGATATCCATGGTCCGGGCAGACCTCTTGGATTGCGCCGACAAGTTTATGCGGCTCAACGGCCGGAACAAGCGTCTGCCTTTTGGCGGCGTCCAGATGATTTTCATCGGCGATCTCTACCAACTGCCGCCCGTCGTTACCGGCGAGGAGCGAGCGATATTCAAAGATAATTACAAGAGCCCATATTTCTTCGACGCCAAACTCTTTGAAGACGGCTTCGAGATGGACTTCGTCGAACTTGAAAAGGTCTACCGCCAGAAGGACAAGCGCCTCATAGATGTCCTGAACGCCATCAGGAATAACACGGCCACCGCGGCCGACCTGCTGGTACTCAACGAGAAATGCGATGCCGGTTTCGAGCCGGACCCCGACGAGCTGTATATCTATCTGACCACCACCAACGCCGCCGCCGCGCAGATAAACGATGGGCGGCTCGCGCGCTTAAGCGGGGACTGCCTGGTCTCCGAAGGCATCCTAAGCGGAGGGTTTGACCGGAAATCCCTCCCGACCGAGGTGTCGCTGAAATTGAAGGTCGGCGCGCAGGTGATGCTGTTGAACAACGATTCCGGCGGCAGGTGGGTGAACGGCACCGTCGGGCGGATCACCGGAATCGACCCCAAAGTGGAAATCGTCTCCGTAGAGCTGGCGGACGGCAGCGTCGTCGATGTCGAGCCCAACACCTGGGACCTGTTTAATTTCACCTTCGACGCCGCCAAAAAAAGTATCGTCTCGGAGCAGGTTGGCTCTTTTACGCAGCTGCCGATGCGGCTGGCCTGGGCTATCACCATCCACAAGAGCCAGGGAAAGACTTTCCCGAAGATCATCCTCGATATCGGCCGGGGCGCCTTCGCCCACGGGCAGACCTACGTCGGTTTAAGCCGCTGTACCGACCTCGAAGGGCTCGTTCTTAAGACCCCGCTCAAGAAGTCGCACATTTTGATGGATTGGAAAGTCGTAAACTTTCTGACGCGCTACCAGTATAAGCTGTCGGAAAGAGACTGCCCCCTCGATGACAAGATCGGCATCCTGAAGGCAGCCGCCCTGAACAAGGAGTCCCTGGAGATCACTTACCTAAAATCGCAAGACGTCAAATCCCGCCGGACGATTCTCCCGCTCCGGGTGGAAGAGATGGAGTACCTGGGAAAAAGCTTCCTGGGTCTGGCCGCCTTCTGCACTACGAGACAGGCGGAGCGGACTTTCAGGGTCGATAGGATTTTGGAGATAAAGCAGCCGGCGCCGGCGCCGGATTTTGCTACTCCTTCGCCTCGTTTGTCATCTTTGTCAGTAACGGCAGAATAACCTTGACCAGCTTCTCGTTGGCCAGAAAATGTTCCGCGGCCGACTTTAGAGTCCGCAACAACTTCTCCATCTGCTCCAGCCTCTCCTTCACTTCGTCTTGACGGCCGGCGATCTCCTTGGTCAGAGCCTGCAGCGTCGTCTCGACCACTTCCACTAAGGGGTCGAACTCGCGGCGTTTTCTCTCCCGGGCGATGGCGAAAAACATCTTCTGCACATTCGATTCGGAAACATAGTAGTCGCGCCGGTCGCCCGGTTCTTTTATCAGCCTGATAACGGCCCACCCGCGCAGCTCTTTCAAGCACATACTGGCGTTGCCGCGGCTTATCCCCAGACGCGTGGCTATATCGTCAAGACTAAGCGGTTCAGCTGAGATCATGAGTAGAGCGTGGACCCTCGCGGTGGAAGCGTTGACGCCCCAGATCGACCCCATAGCGCCCCATGATTCTATGAATTTATCGACGGCTTCTGTTTTGCCTGCCATTTCTTGTCCTTGGAGTATGAATACGATTCATTTGTTTCTGAAAATACAGAACATTAAGCCGGCCGTCAACAGCTGATCCGGAAGTTCCTATTGTTCGGTAGAGACATATTGAGAATATCCGTAACTTTTTCCGAATCCTGACGATAATAGTGTTAACTAGGAATTCGGGAGGTGAAGGTCGGAGATGAAAGCAAGAATCGATCATGATGAGTGTATAGGCGATGGGATCTGCTCGGAGATCTGCTCCGAGGTATTTGAGCTTCGGAAAGACGGCTTATCTTATGTTATCAACGAGAGCCCGGGCGGCGAGCTTGCCGAAAAGGTCAAGGAAGCCGTAAATGAGTGCCCGACAGGGGCCCTTTCGCTCGACGATTAAACGCGCTGACAGGCGGCTTAGCGCCGCCGATAATTCTTAAGAAGATGTTAGGAGCCCACAATCTGGGGTATAACTACAGTAGCAGAAAAGCCCGGGAGCACAAATCTAATAAGATTGGCACCAGGGAAAAGCGCCGTCATCGAGCGGCGCTTTATTTTGTCCGAAAAGCGCGCGGCAGGCGCCTCGGCCGCCGCCGTGGAGTATAATAACGACATCATGCGACTGATCCTGGTCAGACACGGCGAAACTGAAGATAACGCGGCCAATATCGTCCAGGGGCAGACTCACGGGCGGTTGTCGGCCAACGGCCGGTCGCAAGCTGAATCGGCGGCCTTGCGGCTCAAGGGGACGCGGATCGACGCGATATACACCAGCGATCTGGAGCGAGTAAGAGATACAGCCGCGGCCATCGCCGCGCACCTAGCCGATATGCCTCGAACCGAAGATACCCGCCTGCGCGAACAGAACTTCGGCATCTTCGAAGGGCGGCCCATCGACGAGCTGCTCCGGGAGATGGCCGATGAGAGAGTCGATTTCTCGGCTTTCGCCCCTGCCGGCGGTGAGACGCGGGCCGATTTCGAGGCGCGGATAATCGATTTTTTCCATGAGATGCGGGCGCGGCACGCTGATGAGGCAGTGCTGATAGTAACGCATTACGGAGTGATCAACATCCTGCTCGGCCGGCTCCTTAAGCATGCCTCCCCGCTATCACAGGATTGGCAGATAGCTAACGGGTCGGTAACGATTTTAGATGTCGATCAAGATGGGAGAGGCGAGCCCCACGTTTTAAACGATGTCGCTCATCTCAGCGGAAACGGTCAGCCCGCCATCGTCTGAAGCGCGTTGCCTTCGCCGATCAAGAACGTCTTTGGTTCAGTAAAGATATCCAGCAGATGGGGGGGGTGTTTTTTTAGCTCGCGCCGGAATTCGACCTCGCTCATCGAGGTATGATTTATCTTCCGCTTAAGTTGCTTTTCAAGCTTTTTCACTGTGGCGCCTAGAAGCTGTTCGTCAAATTTCCCCGCTAAAAACATATCGATGTTGCCTCGCGCCGTCTCCTGGCCGGAGGCGAACGAACCATAAGTGAAAGCTAACTTGATGCCCGGTATCTCCGCCAGCGCCTCTTTCAGCGCGGCTTCGACCCCAATGGTCTTGGCGACGATGCTGGTAAATTCGTCAAACAATGGATGGTTTCTGTTGGCCGCGTATAGCTTGAGGTTCCCCTGCGCTTCCACGGCTATAACATCCAAGTCTTCCAGGTGCTTTATCTCTCGGTGGAGCGTGCCGACAGAAACGCCGAGCATCGTATTTAGTTGCCTTACGTAATACTTGGCATCGGGATTGGTAAAAAAGAGACGCAATAGAGCTTGTCTGGTTTTCGACTTAAATAGCGCTAAAGGCAATGTAGTTTTGTTCTCCATGTTGAGAACAATTGTACTCAATATTGAGAACGGTGTCAAAACATCCCTACATGCGGTTCAATTCCGCTTGCGGTGGCGGGAGTTCTCCCTTCCTAACGCAAGATTCCGGGGAAAATCCTTTTCCCCGGAAAATATAACCCCTTTGAGCGGTTCAATTCCGCATCCCGCCACCAGGACAAAAAGCCCCAGAGGACTCCTCGGAGATCAGCTGCAAGGAAACCAAGGGGTGAGGAGAGGAGCGTGCGTGGAGGCACGTGACTCGACGAAAGCCCGCCGGCTGACGCGGCAGATGACTTCGAGGTGTTCTCTGGTGGCGGGACGCGGAATTGTCCCGGTCACTCGCTTGATCCCGCAGGGCCCCACCCGCCTAGCGGCGGGAGCCCTCCCGAGCGGGGCTCGCTCCTTAAGAGGGAAACCCGAGGTTTCCCTCTTAATATTCTCCCTTCCTAACGCATGACTCCGGGGAAATTGCGCTTTCCCCGGAGAACATAACCCCTACAGCGGTTCAATTCCGCTTGTGGTGGCGGGACGCGGAATTGAACCGCGGACGCAGGGATTTTCAGTCCCTCGCTCTACCGACTGAGCTATCCCGCCTTGGGCGCTTCACCGGAAAGCTCCGACGATAGCGAAATTGAATTATAGATTAATGCCGGTGAGCTGTAAATCGGTTAGCAGGCGGGCGGAAGCATCAAAAACTCTGCCCTCGGCCCGGGAGGCAAAACTTTACTGGCTGCCCAGTACGATGGCGATCCGGATGCCGGCCGGGCCGACGATGATTATCAGCAGCGCCGGGAAGATAAAGAGCACCAGCGGAAAGATTATCTTGACCGGGGTCTTCATCGCCATCTGCTCGGCGTTTTGACGCCGCCGGCTGCGCATATCGCGGCTTTGCGACCGCAAGGTCTGGCCGATGCTGATGCCGAAGATATCCGCTTCGATAATGGCCAGCACGAACGAGTTGAGCTCCGATACGTTAGTCCGCTCCATCATTGCGCGCAGCGCTTCGCTCCTTGAGCGGCCCAGCTGCATCTCGCGCAGCATCCGCGAGAATTCCTCGACCAGGGGTCCGCGAAGATTATCGACCAGCCGGCTAATGGCGGAATCGAAGCCCAGACCGGCCTCGACATTGATGGTCAGCAGGTCCAAGGTGTCGGGCAGGTCAAGCCGTATCCGTTTCTGGCGCTCGGTCGCATCATGGCTCAACCAGAGATCGGGTGCGAATGACAGCAGAATCATGGTCGGCAGCAGCACCGGCCAGGAGAACAATACCGGCCGGGCGAGAACCAGGGCCGCCGCCGCCATGACCGCCAGCGTCGCGGGCACGGCCAGGACCTTTATTCCCAACAAGGTCTCGACGCTCATATCGCGCGGGCTGCCGGCCAGCAACAACATGCGGTCGTAACGTTGTCCTAGACCGGCCGGAAACGCTTTTTTCACCGCGTCGCCCAGATCGGCGATCAAAGCGAGACGGTCGCCCGACTGGACAAGGCTGCCGGCCAGCAACACCATCACCCAGAACGCCGCAAAGAAGCAGACCAAGCCCAATAAGAGCAGAACTCCGTTCATCACACCTCCACCTTCACCAAGCGCCATAACCAGGCGCTGCCGACGGCCATTAGGAGCAGCGCGACCCCAAGCAGAACCAGGCCGATCGTCGTCTGCCACAACAGCGCCATATAACCCGGATTAGTCATATACAGCATCGCGGCCAGAATAAAAGGCATCACCAGCAAAATGTAAGCCGATAGGCGGCCTTCGGCTGTAAGCGCTTTTACCTGGCGATTGAGTTCCCCGCGCTCGCGGATGGAGAGAGACAGGATATCGAGGATCTCCGATAAATTGCCCCCGACTTCCCGTTGGATCTTAATAGCCGTTACCGCCCATCCGAGCGCGATGCTGCCGACTTCTTCGACCATTTTATCCAGCCCTTCTTCAATTGTTCCACCCAAATTCACCTGCGCTAAAACCTTGCGCAGCGCGAGTGAGATGGGAGGCTGCGTCTCCTTGGTGACGGCCGCCAGGGCCTGCGGAAAACCGTGGCCGGCCCGGAGCAGACTGCCGATCAACTGAAGAGTGTCGGAAAGTTGGTCTTCAATACGGGCCCGGCGCCTCCGGGCCATGATTGGAAAGATGACAAACGGCAGCACGGCGCTAAAGGCGGCGGCGATCGCCGACAGGAGAGCGCCCCCGAAAAGATAGCCGACCGTTCCGGCAAGGAACGTCCCAGCCAGATGCTGGAAGATAAAGCGGTCCGGAGAGACGGTGGCTCCCGCCTGCTGCAACTTGGCGGCAAACAACGCTCGGATGCGAAGCCGGTCCGCAAAAAACGCGCCTAGGCGGATGGCGAACGGCATCCGGCCGCCCGCTGTCGGTCTCTCCAGGTATGTCCAGCCGTAATATCGTTTCCACTCGCTCCGCAGGCCGGCCATGACCGCAACGGTATGACTGCGCCGTGGGCGCAAGCGCTCGGCAGCCAGGTAGACGATGATGCCCATTGACGCCCCGATTAAGATTACGCCGCCGGCCATTCTCTACCCCCGCCAAATAGGTTAGCCGGCACATCCAGACCCATCTCTTGCAGGCGCTCGAAACTGCGCGACCGGATGCCCGAGCTCTGAAGCGTCCCTTCGACGCGGCCGCCGACCGGCGTCTTGGCATACTGGAAGACAAACAAGTCCTGCATGGTGATAATATCGGCCTCCATGCCGGTTATTTCGGTTATCTGGGTCACACGCCGGCTGCCGTCGCGCAACCTGGCCAACTGAACGATAATATCGATGGCCGCCGCCATCTGCTGCCTGATGGCTGAAATGGGCAATTCCATGCCTGACATCAGGACCATGGTTTCCAAGCGGGAAAGAACGTCGCGCGGCGTATTGGCGTGTACCGTGCCCAGCGAGCCGTCGTGGCCCGTATTCATGGCCTGGAGCATATCGAGCGCTTCCCCGCCCCGGACTTCCCCGACAATGATTCGGTCGGGGCGCATCCGCAGCGAATTGCGGACCAGGTCGCGGATGGTTATTTGGCCCTTCCCCTCGATATTCGGCGGCCGCGATTCCAATTGGACGACATGCTCCTGCATCAACTGCAACTCGACCGCATCCTCAATAGTGACGATGCGCTCATTGGCCGGGATGAAACTGGACAGGACGTTCAATAAAGTTGTCTTTCCGGAACCGGTGCCCCCGGAAACCAGGACATTAAGACGCCCCCTCACACCGAGATTTAGAAAAGTAGCCGCCTGCCTGTTTATCGTCCCAAATCCGATCAGGTCGTCGATGGTCAAAGGCTTGGCGGCAAACTTCCTGATAGTCAGCTTGGCCCCGCCGATAGCCAGCGGCGGTATGACCGCATTCACGCGCGAGCCGTCGGGCAAGCGGGCGTCGACCATCGGGCTGCTCTCGTCGATACGCCGTCCGACCTGCCCGACTATCTTATCGATTATCCTCCGGACATGGCCCTCATTTCTGAATCTCTCCTCGGCGGCCTCGATTTTGCCCCGGCGCTCCACGAATATATTGTCCGGCTTATTGACCATGATCTCGGTTACCGTCTCGTCCGCCAGCAATGTGTCGAGCGGACCCCAGCCGAGAACATCCGCTAATATCCGGGCCGCCAATTCGGTTTCCTGCTCGGCCGAGACCTGGATATCGCGCTCGGACAAAAGCCCGGCTAATTTCTTGGCCACCAACTTCTCTATCTGCGACCGGTCGGCGCCGCGCTCGTAAAGAGACGGCCCCATGTCCCTGATGACCGCCTCGTGCACATCGCGCACGAGCGTATTCGGCAAACCCAGGCGTAGAGCTTCCTGTTCCTGCCTTACTCTTGCCAGCCGTTCATCCAGATCCGTCATCTGCGCCCTCTCGCTTTCCCATATTCAATAGCCAAGGCCAGCGCCAAACGCTTGATGGTCACGCTGACCGGAGATTTCGGGTTGTCCAAGACCACCGGCTTCGATCGGTTCAGCGAATCGAGCAGGCTCTTGTCCCGATCGATACGCCAGAAGATCGGCAGCCCGACCGCGGCTTCGACTTCCTCCTCGGTCAATCCATGCCTATCGAACGCGTTGACTATAACCCGCACGGTTTGCAGGTCGTAGCCGAGCAAAGCCAGATTTTGCAGGGCGAAGACCGCGTTCTTTATCGATAAGATATCGTTACCCGTTACCAGACCGATAAAATCAGCCGCCTCCAGCGCCCCGGAGACATGATCGGCGAGCGTTGCCGGCAGATCGACCACGACGAAGCTAAAAACATCGCGAAGCGCCGACAAGGTCTGCGCCGCCGCGGACGAACCCAGAGTTAACGTCAATTCCGGCCGCTGGGGCGAGACCAAGACGCTCAGGTCTTGATCGAACGGGGTGAGATAGTCCGCGGCATGAGCAAAATCGGCGGACTGGATCAGATCGTCGATTGTCTTGTCGGCGGCCACCCCCAAGACTTGATCGACCGCGCCGGCCTGCAAATCGAAATCGATTAACGCGGTCTTTTGGCCTTGGTGCCCCAGTGCCACCGCCAGATTGGCGGCAACGGTCGTACGTCCCACGCCGCCTTTTGTGCCAAAGATGCAGATGATCGTACCCAGTGCGCTGCCCACATTTAACCGCCTAAAATAGAGAGTCCAACCCCTGGCCCCCTGTGCCCGGGAGCGATTTGACCCCCGGCGGCCAGAGCCCGGCCCAAATAGTCCCTTCTTTCGCGGCAAAGACCAGCTTTTCCGCATCGCCGGGAGTGACTGCCAAAGTCAAACTGGCTTTATCGCTGCCTCCGCCTGTCGAACCCTTGGCGGCTTTTTCAGCGGCCACGACAAGCACCCGGCTCAGGACGATCCTGGTCAAGTCTTTCCCATCTTTGCCCGGCTCAAGGGTGACAAAAATAGTCGCATGATCGCCGGCCTTTATGCGCCCGTTAATCAAAGCGATCTCATCGATAGGTACGGCGACCGCCAACATATTTCGCGGCGTCGCCAGGCCGCTGGTCGGCAGCGAGAGAACCGAGACCGTCAACTGCTCGCCGCGATCCAACGGCGCCAACAGGACTTTGTTGCCAAGCCCCTTAAGCGAGGCTATCGCCCCGTCGGCCACATACTTGCGGGGGACCCGCGCTTTTTTTATCAGTCCCCGGTCGATGAGTTCGGCCGCAGCCGTATCCCGGCTGACATGGCGAGTGGCCACGTAGACCTGGACCGTCTTCTGCCCGGCCGCGACATCGCGACCCAGGCGGCCGATGTAGACCGCTATCAATAAGGTCCCAAGGAGGGCGGTGACAAGCGCTACTGTCAGAAGCCCCATGCGCAGGCGCAATTTCTTATCCTTTCAACCTCACAGTGTTTATGCCGTAGTCCAGGGGCGGCGGACCGCCGGTTTCCCCATCGACAAGCGTACCGGTGGTGAAATAACCGCGGACATTCTTGTTGCTGCCCGTAAAGTTGTATCCGGTGATGACGAATTCCGCAAATCCCACCACATGGTAGTTCTTATTCCCACCCGAGGTCTCCGTGAAATCATAGAGTGGAACGATGACGTTCGGATGCTCTTCCATCCTCTCTTTCAACGCCGACTTTAGGCCCGCTTTCATGCCTGTCCCGCCCATGATATCGCCAACGTTCACAACATCTTGATAACCGTGTTCTATCCACTCTGAATAGGTGGACTCACCGACCCCTTGATCGTTGGTGAAGTTAACGAGCCAGAACATGCCTTCCGAAGCGGAGTTGGAGCCGTCCTGACCGAAATTGAAAGTAGCCGGGTGTTCCGAACCGACATGGCTGCCGATGCCGGAGAAAGGCACGGCTATCGGGACCAGGTCCCCGACCCCGGTGACCGGCGCGCCGCCCGCGGTGGCCGCCGCGCTTATCGCCACCGTTGCCTGGCCAAAGACCCGTCCAAAAAACGTCGCCTGGTTGGCATTGATTCGCACAACCACATCCGGGCCGCTGAATGTCACGACCGTCTGATGCGTCGAGGTTATATTTCTGTCGGCATAGTCGTTAGCCGTCGTTCTGGCGACGGTCTGGCCTTTGTTTTGAGCCAGATCCTGGGCGGCCGCCAGAGCGGAGCTGTCCGCCCCTGCCTGCAGACGATTCCGGGTCAGATAGAACTGGCCGACATCGGTCACCAGAGCCAGGAACCCGAATATCGCGACGATCGCGACAGCCACCAGGACCGCCGCCTGGCCGCGCTCATCCCGTCTCAACGCGCATAACGACCTTGGCTTGAAGCGGGAAATCGCGCGTCCCGAAAAACGGTATTTCCAAATGAAACTGGTCAATGACGGTTACCTCCACACGTTCGCCGCGCTTGTTCCCATTTGGATAAACAACAGTTATCGTATCCGGCGTGGCCGGATAGGCCCGCTGGCGGACGACAGCCTCGCTGTAGGTGCCGACAGCCGCCATCCGGGCGCCCTCTCGCGCGCCGTTGCTTACCCCTAAGTAGCTGCTGTAAGCGCTGCCGAACGCAAAAATTCCGAAAATTATCATCAGAAGCAGCGGCAAAAGCAGTGCCAGCTCTACGGCGCTCGCACCCTCAGCCGATCTTAAGGTCTTCTTAAGAGAGGAAGGCGCCGGCGCTCGGCGCCGGCGCCTATCTTCCTTATACACCGCTTAGTGTCGTCACTATACGGTTAAACAACGTAGACAGCTGGCCCCCCAAAGCCGTAACCGCCGCTATTATAGCCAACGCTATCAATGCCACCATCAACGCGTACTCGACAGCTGTCGCAGCCCGTTCACTTTTTAAGAACCTAATAAGATATGCATACATTTCCATTCACCCCCGCGTACAGCATTCCGCGCCATGTTTTACTTACCCACTTTTTGCCGGATAAACCAAATTTCCGCAGTTCCTGCCTATTAAGTAATAACCTGCCCGGACCGCCGCCGATCTAAACTCCTCGCTAAACAGCTTGATATTGGGCGCCGGTTCTCATAAAATTCATGGCCTGGTCTATTTTTCCCCGGGGGGCGTAGTTCAGTGGTTTAGAACGCCGGCCTGTCACGCCGGAGGTCGCGGGTTCAAATCCCGTCGCTCCCGCTAAGAAGCTAGGATTGCCATATGGCGAGCCTAGCTTTTTTTGTTAGAAAAAGCGAGGGTGCCGAGTTCGAGCCGCGCCGTCCCAGCCAGTGTAAATTATTATATTATGTGTTATAATCATTTCTATTATTAGTAAGGATTATGTGTCATATTATGAAGAATCTAAATCAAAGAGAAGCAAACATACTTTCAACTCTAAGCGGCAGCGATCACAAAATATTTTCATTCGATGATGTTTTCGATCTTCTTAAGACATCAAGAAATGCGACCGGCAAATTTTTAAGCGTTTTAGTTTCTAAGGGCTGGCTGCGACCTATTGAAAAGGGCAAGTATTTAATCGTTCCCCTTGAAGCAGGGCCTGAGCGCAAGTGGTCTGAAGAAGCGTTTGTTGTTGCTTCGTACCTCATCGATCCTTATGCTGTCTCTTACTGGTCGGCTCTGAATTATTGGGGTTTTACCGAGCAGATTCCGCAAACGGTTTTTGTCGCTTCCACCAAGCGAAGGTTTAAGCCGGAAACCGAGGCATTAGGTATTCCTTTCAAATTTGTTGTGCTGCCGGAAAAGAAGTTTTTCGGTTTCACGAATATCTGGTTCGGCAGCAGAAAGATTCAAATAACCGACAAAGAAAGAACAATTATCGATTGCTTGGATCACCCCGAATATTGTGGTGGAATTATCGAGGCCGCCAAGGGGCTAGTGAACGGCATTGAGGCTGGTATCGACTTGGAAACCTTGACGACATATACCGAGCGTCTAAACAATTCGACTATCTTTAAGCGTCTTGGTTATCTATCTGAAATCTTCAATCTGCCTGTGCAAGATTTTTCCAAGGCGTGGCGGGAAAGAATCGGGGCGGGCTATAGCTTGGTTGATCCGACCGGAGATAAGGTCGGCCGGTATTATTCAAAGTGGAATTTACGATTAAATGTTAGTGTGGATGAGCTAACAAATTGGAGAGAGTATTAATTGATAAGCCTTGATGAAATACAGCAAGTGGCCGGTGAGGCGAATGCCGACATTGCCGTAATCGAGAAAGATTATGTGCTGTCCTGGGTTTTAAAAGGAATCTTCGAGAGCAGCGTTGCAGATAGCTTGGTTTTTAAGGGTGGGACAGCGCTTCGAAAAGTTTATTTCAAAGATTATCGCTTTTCAGAGGATTTGGATTTTACAATTAGCAAACCCGTTGAGCCTGCCGATTTTCAATCAAGCTTGGCCGATGTCTGTCGTGATGTCCGGTCACAATCCGGGTTGGAGATGAATCTGATCGGCTTAAGACAGACCCGTTCCGAAACCGGCCAGGAAGCGTTCGAAGGCAAAATCGAATATATTGGCCCGAGGCAACACCGCGGGAGTCCGAGCCGGATAAAACTCGATCTTACGGCACACGAGCAAATCATTTTGCCACCTGTCACCTTTCCACTAATTCATGGGTATAGCGATCAATGCCAAGCCAAAATTTCCACATATCAATTGGAAGAAATCTTGGCCGAGAAGATGAGAACTATTATTCAAAGAAGCTATCCGAGGGATCTATATGACTCTTGGTATATTCTAAAGTTTCATCAAGACAGGATTGATTTTAGTAAGCTAATCTCAACTTACCGGAAGAAATGCGAATTCAAGAATATCCGTCCGGTCGATTGGAAAGCATTTTTCCAAACGCCGGCCATTCTCAATAAAGAAGCGGCTTTTTCTAATTCACTGGGAAGACAGTTGAAGGACCTTCCAGGGTTCGCAGAGCTGACAAACGAGCTAACAAAATTATTAACCGATCTTGGCTCGAAAACGAAAAGTTAGTTTACATCTCGCCTTTAGTTGCTATCAGACTTTCGCCCGTTAATATTTCTTTGAACAAATTTTAATAAAGAATCGCCTTATTAAAATAATTGCTGATAGATTTTAATTACGGCTTTTTTTGAACCTCTTTAGAAAACTCCGGGAGCCCGTCGCAAAGTATCTCGATCCCCTATGGTAACTGTTGCGGGACGGAAGGTCGCGACTCCGCAACAACATTTCGAGCCGTTCACCGGCTTGTTTGTCTTTGGGGTTCCTCTCGCGAGTCAGAGTCCCGTCGCTCCCGCAAATCGAATGAAAAGCCGCCTGGAAACCAGCGCGGATACGCGGCGGCCCGACAATGGAATATACATCCGTATGCTCCCTCATGTTCTCATCCGAAAAAAAGAGCTGGGACCGTACGCCGAGATAATCGATCCGGCGCGGGTCGAACATATCGTGAACCTGGCCAAGGCGCTTCAAGGCATGCGGGTGCTCGAGATAAACTCAACGTCCTCCGGGGGCGGCGTGGCCGAGCTGCTAAGTTCGGTCGTGCCGCTCATGAACGCCCTGGGGATCGCCACGGACTGGCAGCTCGTCCAGAAGAGCCGGCGCTTTTTTGAGATAACCAAGCGCTTTCACAATGCGCTGCAGGGAATGGATACGGAGATATCGACAGCCGATATGGATACTTACCTGGACCACAACCGCCAGTTCGCCGAGGCCCTTGAGGGCGACTACGACTTTATCATCATCAATGATCCCCAGCCGGCGGCGATGCGCCACTTCGCCGGCGATAGAGGCGCTAAATGGATATGGCGCTGCCATATCGACACTTCCAAGCCCAGCCCGGCGGTCTGGTCGTTTCTGCAACCTTATATACAGGATTATGATGCCGCCGTCTTCACGCTGCCGTCGTTCGTGCCGCCGCGACTCAAGCTAAAGCGGGTGGAATTCATTCCGCCGGCCATCGATCCCTTGAGTCCGAAGAATTGGCCTCTGCCGCCGGGCTTGTGCGACCAGGTGATGATCGGTTTCGGCATCGACAACAGCCGCCCGCTGATGACCCAGGTCGCCCGGTTCGACCCATGGAAAGACCCGGCCGGGGTGATCGCCGTCTACCGGACGGTCAAAAAGAAACTCCCGGGCCTCCAGTTGGGGCTGATAGGTTCGATGGCCGGCGACGACCCCGAAGGCTGGCGCATATATAATAAGATCGCTAAGGAAGCCGTCAAAGATGACGACCTGTTCATGTTCACCAACCTGGACGGGGTCGGCCACCTGGAAGTCAACGCCTTTCAGCGCTCAAGCGAAGTGATAGTCCAAAAGTCGCTCAGGGAGGGGTTCGGGCTGGCCGTCAGCGAGGCGCTCTGGAAGAACATCGCGGTCGTCGGCGGCAACACCGGCGGCATCCCGCTTCAGATGGTCAACGGTGTCGGCGGTTTCCTGGTCGATTCCACGGAAGAATGCGCCGACCGCGTCCTCTACCTGCTCAACCATCAGGATGAAGCGCGCGAAATGGCCGCCCGCGGCCACGACCGGGTGCGCGAGCACTTCTTGATCACCCGTTACCTGGCGGAGTCGTTAAGCTTGCTGCGGTCGATGGCCGAGGCGCGGGCCGGACACCGCGCGGCCTAACAAGTCCGGTTGCTCAATTGCGGTCGATTGTTCTATTGTTATGACTTTATTGGTAAGCCCGGAATCGCAAAATATGGACGAACAAACAACGGAAGAGATGGAGCGCGCAAAGAGTTACAGCCGCCTGCGCCAATTACTGTCGCTGGCGGACTTTGTCTATCTCTTTGTTTACTTGGCATTTCTCCTGGCCGCCGGGGTTTCCGCGGCGATGGCGGCCCTCTCTAACGGGCTAGCCGGACCGGGACCGGCCGGCAAGGCGCTCTATCTCATAGCTTTCATCACCCTGATGACGGCGGCAACTCTCCCGCTCAGCTTCTACAGCGGCTATACCGTCGAACACCGCTTCGGCCTGTCAAACCAAACGGTCGGCGGTTGGCTTGCCGATGAGGGCAAAAACCTATTGATATCTATCGTTATCACGGTCCCGCTCGGGTTGGGCGCTTATTGGCTCCTGGCGCACGCCCTTGACTTCTGGTGGCTCTACGCGGCGCTCATGTGGACCGCTTTCGGTTTTGTCCTGGCCTACCTTGGCCCTGTCATAATCATGCCCCTCTTCAATAAGTTCGAACCGATAGACTCAGCCGATCTTAAGCACGACATTCTCGAACTTGCCGAGCGGGCGCGCGTCCGCGTCACCGATGTTTTGCGCACCGATATGTCCAAGCGCACTAAGAAAGCGAACGCTTTTTTCGCGGGCCTGGGCAATACCAAGCGGATAGTCCTGGGAGATACCTTGCTGCTGGAGTATTCGCGACCTGAGATACTAACCGTCATCGGCCATGAGATGGGCCACTGGAAGCTCGGACATCTATGGAAAAACACAGCCGCGCGGATAGTCGGGACCGTGGGCGGCTTCTATCTGGCGGACCGGGTCCTGCGGGCCGGTGCCGCCTACTTTCACTTTAGCGGCCTGGACGATATCGCCGGGCTGCCTCTGATAATACTGGCCTTCATGGCCCTGGCGGTCGTCGGGATGCCCGCCACAAACGGGCTTTCGCGCCGGTTCGAACGCCAAGCGGACGAATTCGAGTTGGACATCGTGCGCCAACCGGAGGCCGCTATCTCCACCTTCAAAAAGCTGGCCCGGCAGAACCTGGCCGACCCCTCCCCCCACCCGGTGATCGTATTCCTGCTCTACAGCCACCCCCCGATCGCCGAGCGGATCGAGATGGCCCGTGCGTTCGAAAAGAGTTAGAATCAGCTCATGACCGATAAGATTTATGACCTGATAATAATCGGCGGCGGCCCGGGCGGGCTGACCGCGGCTATCTATGCGCTCCGGGCGAAACTCGATGTGCTGCTCATAGAAAAGACCGGCATTGGCGGCCAGATAGCGCTCTCGGATGTCGTCGAAAACTACCCCGGGACGGCGCCTATGAGCGGCGTCGAACTGATGGCCAAATTCGAGGAGCAAGCTAAGGCTTTCGGGCTTGAACCGCGATACGGCGAGGTCGGAAGCGTTAAAGATAATGGCGGCTATCGGGTGGTGGATACCGCCGACGGCGAGCTGCGGGCCAGGGCGGTCATCATCGCCTCCGGCGCCAAACCGCGCCGGCTCGGCGTTCCGGGCGAGACGGAATATACCGGCCGGGGCGTCTCTTACTGCGCCACCTGCGACGGCTTTTTCTTTAGAAACAAAGATGTGGTCGTGGTCGGCGGCGGCGATACCGCCGTCAAGGAAGCTCTCTTCCTGGCGAAAATCGTCAACAAGGTCAGCCTGGTCCACCGGCGCGATTCCTTGCGGGCGGAAAAGATCATCCAGGAAAAAGCTCTCAATGACCCGAAAATCGACTTCGTCTGGGACAGCGTTGTGACCGGGATATACGGCGATAAGACCGTTAGCGGGGTTACAGTCAGGAATGTTAAGACCGACGCCTCACGCGAGCTGGCGGTCGCCGGCGCCTTCGTCTTCGTCGGCATCCTGCCCAATTCCGATTTCATCGATTGCGACAAAGACGAAGCCGGTTTTATCAGGACAGACGACCGTCTGCGGACATCGATACCGGGCGTCTTCGCCGTCGGCGACGTGCGGACGACCGTCTTGCGCCAGGTGGCAACGGCCGTCGGCGACGGGGCGACCGCCGCCTATGTGGCCGGGGAATTCATCGAGAGTCTGTAGTCCATTGTACCCAGGCAAAGATGGGCCGAATAGCCGATAAGAAATCGGTCCGGCGCGGCCGAAGATTAGAAGTGAAGGATCTCTTGAACGCCGCACCTTCAGCCAGCCTCTGACAAAGCCCGCTAAAAGCAGCGGGCTTTAGTCTTGTCCGAACCTTATCACCATTAACCCGAACGATTCAACCGCTTGCCCGATTGATTTGCCGTTGGCAAAAAACTTATCAAGTGTCCGCTTGGTCCGTCGATAAACGGAAGTATCGTTTTATCAGTACTTTGTACACGTAATCACAAGCGCTTTAATGTTCGGACGCAACTGTCCAAGGAGGCAAAATGATTCAGCTCAAGAGTTTGAAGTTTAGGCTACCGATGTATCTGGCCCTGGTCACCACCCTGCCCTTGCTCGCTCTGGCGGTATTTGGCTATAGCCAGGTAAACAAAGTTTTTATCAGGCAAAAGCTGGGCGACATGATGAATATCGTGGACACAAAATATATCCATATCCTGGACCTGCTCGACCGGGGGAAAATGGAGACCGCCAATCTCGCTTCGTCTCCGGCCGTCGTCGACGGCCTGAAAAAGCATTACGAAGGCAAGGGGGCGGCGGAGGCGGTCGCCCGGGGCGACGGCTACCTCGAGCACACTCTCTCTGAAACCAAACTAACCAGAAAGCACCCGTTCGGCCGGGAGGTCCCGACCCGAAATCGGTTCGATGAGTTTTTCGTACTCGACCGGGACGGCAAAGTCGTCATGTCCAGCGATCCGGCGAATATCGGAAAAGACATGCGCGGCAGCGAATTCTTTGCGAAACGCGGGACCAACGGCGTCGTCGATCCTTATCGCGACGATAACGGCAAGGTCGTCTTCGGTTTTACCGCGCCTATCCACGCCGATGAGGGCGCGTCGGCCGATCGCGATGCCGGCGAGGTCATCGGGACCTTCGGCGCTAAAGTCGATGCCGGCATGTTGAGCCTGGTGATGACGGGGGAGCTGGGGAATCTGACCGGCGGCGCCTTGTGGTTCGCCGGGTACAGCAAGACCGTCGACATGTATATCATGAACAAGCAGGGTTATATGATAAGCAGCTCGCGCATTAGCGGGGCAGACACGGTCTTGAATGTGAAAGGAAGCGAAGAACCGCTGAAACGGGCTCTGGATATCAATAACAAGGGGACCCGGGTGACCAACACCGGCATTGAGACCGGCGCGCGCGAAGTGATGGAGATCTACGACAACGCCAAAGGGCATCAAGTGGCGGGCGCTTCCATGGTCGTCTTCGACCAGCTCTGGACCGTGGTTATCGAAGAGAACGTCGAAGACGCTTTCGCGCCGATCATCAAGTTAAAGCTGACCTTGGCGCTGGCCATTGCTGTCCTTCTGTGCGGCGCGACCGGCGCCGGCTACTACTTCAGCCGCCGCATCGTTCGGCCTCTAAGCGACCTGAGCGTCGCCGCCGAAGAACTAGCCGGCGGCCGTCTCGATGTCCGGGTGGACACGACGGACGACACTTATGATGAAGCGGCGGTCCTTGGCAACGCCTTCAATAAGATGTCGGGTAACTTAAAGACCATGATCGAAGCCGAGCAACTGGTCAAAAGCGACCTGGAAAAAATGATGGACGCGGAGAGGAAGGTCAAAGAGCACCTGGAAAACTTGATGGGCAACATCAAGTTCGCCGTCGAAGATATCGCTTCCGCCTCCGCGGAGATATTCGCCGCCAGCAGCCAACACAACGCCGGCGCCACCGAACAAGCCGCCTCGATAAACCAGACGACCGTTACGGTCGACGAGGTCCGGCAGACAGCGGAACAAGCGTCCGAAAGGGCCCAATCGGTGGCCGAATCGTCCAGGCGTTCGCTGGATATATCGGAGAACGGCATCAAGGCGGTCGAGGAGACGGTTAACGGAATGGCCCAGATAAAAGACAAGGTCGAACAGATAGCGGAAAACATATTGGCCCTCTCCGAACAGACGCAGCAGATAAGCGACATCATCGCCAGCGTCAACGATATCGCCGAGCAATCGAACCTGCTCGCCCTGAACGCCTCGATAGAAGCGGCCCGCGCCGGCGAACAGGGCAAAGGATTTGCGGTGGTCGCGGCGGAAGTGAGAAACCTGGCCGAGCAGTCCCAGCAAGCCACCGCCCAGGTCAGAGCGATACTCGACGATATCCAGAAGGCGACGAACACTGTCGTTATGGTCACGGAAGATGGGACCAAAGGCGTCGACGACGGCGTCGCCCTGGCCCGCCAGGCGGGCAACACCATCCAGGCCTTGGCGCAAGCGATAAACGAATCGACCGAAGCCGCCCAACAAATAGTCGCCTCAGCCAACCAGCAAGCGTCAGGCATGGACCAGATATCCGCGGCCATGAAAAACATAAACCAGTCGACGACCCAGACCCTGGCTTCGACCAAGCAGACCGAGCAAGCGGCTCAGAGGATGAGCGAACTCGGGGGCCGGCTGCAGAAGCTTGTCGGAGAATACGACGGCGAGCTGGCCGATAAACTTGAAGACGAGTTGCAGGAGATTGTATCCAACGGCTGAGACCCGCTAAAACAACCCACGAATCAGCCCGGAGATGCAAACTAAAAGAGCTCCCTGGATTGGGGGCTCTTTTAGTTTGCTGGCTTTAATCGGCCCGGCCATATAAAATATTCACAAATGTTCAACACTGCGGCGACGGACTCAAGCAGGAAATCAAGCGCTTACTTGATGTTGGCCCTCTTGCTCATCGGCTTAGCGCTCGCCTGGATATGCGTCTGGCATACCGTCGCCGGCTGCCCCTTTAGCTCCGGGCACGGCCTCTGTCAAACCATTTGCGCCGGTTCCGGTTCCGGCACAACTTATGTAGTCGTCTTCGAGCTGCTCTTTCTCATCCCTTTGACGTTTATCCTAAGACTGTTTACCGCTAAAGAGATTGTCGCCGCCGGCCAAGAGCACGGCGCTTTAGCCGAACCCTCCCGGCTGTTTCGCCCGCCCAAACCCGTCTGATCCGTTTACCGAGCGATAACCGACCGGCCCGATCCGGCCAAAGCGCCTGATCGAGCTGGTCTATTCGACAAGTCACGGAGAGGACAAAATCATGAGAAAGAATATAATCGCTGTTGGTTTCCTATGCCTTATCGCGGTCATGTTAATAACAGGCGTCACGGGATGCGCAAAAAAAGCGACTTCCGCCCAGCCCGAGATGAAAAACGGCGCTGCGCATGATATGAGCAATATGTAGGCTCTTCCCAGAGAAGCGGCCGAAAACTCCGTCTGCTACGCTCCACCCCACAAAGCCAAGTCCGCTTTGCGGGGACCCCGGGTTATCCTCCGCCTCGTCGTTGGGGTCAGGTCGTGCAATAAACACTTGCCTAATTGCACGACCTGACCCCATTTCTGCGCCGGTCCGGCGGAACTCAATAATTTACTTCGCGCTAAATTTAATAGAACTCACTCGCCCCGGCGTCGGCCGGTCCTCCGGTACTCCGGTTTTTTCAACACCCGGCTTTGCCGGCCGCCGCCGGATAGAACCACAATAACCGCGACGCCCAGAAATATGATCAGCGCCTCGCCTGCCAGCACCGTGTCCATCCACTTAAAGGCGGCCATGCCCAGGAAACCATCGGTAGCCACCTGAAACAGCTTGAAGGCAGCGACCAGCGCAAACGCCGCCGCCAGGCCAAGGTTACGCTGGGACTTCATCTTCACAAAGGTCCTCCAGAAGAGCCAGGCCACCCGGGTGCATATGCCGACGATCACGACATCGGCTATAGTTTCCAGCAAATTGATTAAGCTCTCGGACATACCACTGGCTCGCTTCCTCGGCGCGTCATCAACGGCGCGCCCACAGCCGGCGGCAGGTCCCGCTTTACTCCACCACCACCACCGCCGGCTTTTCCGCTTTATATTCCCTATAAACTCGCAGTACAACCGCCCGCTTTTGTTCAGACATCGCCGGGGTTTTAAATCTTGCGGGCAATGATATTGGTCTGGCTCCCATAATAAGTTATGTTTTTGTCTTCTAAGCCCACCGATTCCACCAGCCTTTTTAGCAGACCCGCCATAGGCCGGCTGTAGGAGCCAAGACGGGATGCGAGATACCCAAGACCAAGTTGTTGCCAATGCCTTCGTTTGGAGACGACCGCAAAGCCCTCGGAGTTGAGCAAAGCGGTAAGCGTCGCCGGGGTAAAGTAATACAAGTGCGATGATAACAGGAACCACCACTTACGGCGGAACAGCTTGGCCCAGAGACTGTTAAAGTCAGGATAATTGATAAGTATTATGCCCCCTGGTTTCAGGATGCGTCGGACGGCCTGAAGGGTTGAGCGTGGGTTTGGCAGATGCTCCAATACATCCCAAAAAGTCACCGCGTCGAAAAAAGCATCCGGAAAAGACGTATCTTCTAAAGTGCCCGGTGTCAGATCAAGACCAAGTTGACTGGTCCCATAGGCCACAAGCTTATGACTGAGTTCGATGCCGCGCGTTTCCCAGCCCCGCTCTTCAGCTGCCTTAAGAAAGAATCCCGCCGCACAGCCTACATCCAGTATCCGGCCCTTTGTGGGCGCGTAGCTTTCAATCATCTTTATGCCGCGGCGACCGGTGCTAAGCCTGCCTTCCTTGCCAATCAAGTAATCATCGTTATCTGCTTCCGCATAACTTTTAGCTATTAGAGCGGCCGGTGTTCTTGGATTGACATAAACAAGTCCGCACGTCCGGCACCGCACAATCTGCTCGGTCGCAAAGACATCGCTTGATGCGGAAAAGCTCTTGCTTACGGCCTCTCGGCCCTCAAGCGCACGGTAAATAATCCGATAATCGTTGCTCCCGCAAAGGTTGCAGCCGACAAATTCAAGATCGGGTTGAGATTTATTAAATGACGCTTGATCGATCGTTGGCATCTTCTATCTTCTTTGAGAGTGCCGGCTGGAAGCGGCAGCGAAAGAGCGTCGCCACCGCTATCAGACCGTCGTAAACGCGCAACTTCTTGCCCTCTTCAGCCTTTCGCGGGTTGTACGAGATCGGTACTTCATAAATATTATAGCCGCTTAAGATGACCTTAGCCGTAATTTCCGGGCAAAATTCAAAGCCCTTGCATCTAAGATCTAAGTTCTTAATCAAGGATGCCCGAAAAACCTTATAGCAGGTTGCCTCATCGGTGATGCCGGCGCCGTAGAGGGTGTTTGCCAACCATGTTATGAACCGTCCGCCAATAATGAAGCGATTCACAGGAATGGGCGGATGCCTGTTTTCAAGCCAGCGTGATCCGTAGACCACATCGGTTTTTCCTTCAAAGATCGGGGCGATCAGCGCCGGGTAGTCCGATGGATTATACTCTAAATCGGCATCTTGAATGATGACGATGTCACCGGTTATTTGTTCCAGCGCGGTTCGGATGGCCGTGCCCTTACCTAAATTTTTTGTGTGACGCAAAACCTTGATCTGAGCCGGCAATGAAGCCAACAAGAGTTTTGTGTCGTCGGTCGAGCCGTCGTCTACGACGAAAATCTCTTTGTCATGATCTAAATCTACGTCAATGACGCGCTTGAGAATTTCTTCTATCGTGGCCGCTTCATTATAGACAGGAATAATGATTGAAATCTTCATTGATGCCTAATTGTCACATGACCTAAGCAGTCTGTTTTGAATAACTTGCTTTTCGATCATGGCTATCATCAGTGGATTTTAAGATTATTTAGTCGATCGGTCAATCCGACCGCGACGATCAGAAAGTCACAGCGGCGCCCCGGGCGATAAAGGTATAAAGGAACAACGATATCGACAGCGCTCCCGCCAGAAACAGATAAGCGTATTTGCCAAGGATCTCTTCGGCCGCGAAAGCCAGCGCGATAAAGCAAAAAGGCAACAGAATGACCGCGGAGTAGAGAAATGAGGGCCGGCTGGAGAGAAGAAACGGAATATACAAAGATAGAAACGTTGCGGCGACAAGGCTACTGCCGAGCCGGCTTTCCTTGATGCCTGTGTACAACAGGTAGAAAACAGCGGGCAGCAGAAAGATCCAGACCGGAAAGTTATTCATCAAAGTAAAGAAACTGCCGCCGCGCGAGTCGACAGCGACAGAGATCGGTCGCAGAAACCAGGTCAGCGGGTTGCCGAGCGGCCTCAACAATTCAATGTTGGTGAAAGAATCGTTTCGCATGCGCGATACCGACCAAAAAGCGTCTCTCTGCAAGCGCACCCAGGCGGGAATTGAGTTCCCGCGCAGAAACCAAGGTATGTACGCCAGCAGATATATGGTTGCGGGCAGTACCAGCAGGTAAGACAAGAGCTTAAGAACGTCTTTCCAGCGATGCCGCCGGAGCTGCCGGGCACCGACTGAGACCAGCAGGCAAAAGAGCGGGAAAAACGCGTACCATTTTGTCGCCGCCGACAAGCCAAAAAAAACCCCGGCAAAGACGAGATCGCGTTCTCTATCACTGCTTAAAGCTTTGAAGACAAAGTAGACCGCGCATACCAGGAAAAAGCCGGACTGTATTTCGTCAAAGCTGCCTCTGGACGTAGCTATATGAAGCGGGTCCAGTAAGAGCAGGGCGGCGCTGCCGTAAGCGACGAGGCCGGCTCCAAAGATCGATTCCGCCAGTAAAAAGAGGGCCACGACCGTCGCCGAACCGAGCGCTATGTTTCGCAGGCGCCATCCGTAGGGGTTATTGCCGAACGTCCTGATGCCGGCATACATCAGTAAGTGCCGAAGCGGCGGATGATACCCTTCTTCGGGTCCGAGAAACCCCTTTTCGACATAGTTGACGGCGGTCGGCACGTGATACATCTCGTCAAAAACATATGTCTGCTTTTGGTTGAAATTATAGAACCGAAAAGCAAAGGCGACGAGGAAGAGAACCGCTAGGAAGATCGGGCGGTATTTATCCGGTATTTTGGCGCTAGAATGCATAGGAAGCTTTGCCGGTCCTGACAATGACGATATCAGAAAATCGCCGCTGACCGGCGATTTCTCTTATCCTTTCAAAGCCGTAGTCTTTGACATCGTTGCTTTCAATGAAGATTACCGCTTTCTGCGATCGAACGGGAACATCTCTGAGCCGGGTAACGATAATAGGCGTGCCAAAAGAAGCCGTATTGATTCGCTTGCCGTCATAGAAAGCACTCTGATTACCCGCAAAGTTGGCCATCACCTTTGACCAACGGCCATCGGGCACCACGCGATATATCCGACCCACGAGATTGTCGAGTAGCGACAGGTAGATGAAATCCTTGTTTTTCGAGGTCCTTGACGCCTTGGGGGACCGTAGCGCTGTGCCTCGCCCCAAAGGCAAAAGGCGCCCGAAATAGATCATTGTGCGCCCCTTGACGTGCAGCTTGCGCAGGAGACCGTAGGCGGAAGCTCTCTTCTTGACTGTGTAGACTTTATGGCCGGGCGCGTATCTTTCCGGAGACATCGCGCTAAGAGCTGAAACGAAAACAAGACTGGCGACAAAAAAACCTAAGACCGCGAGCGGCCCGTAAAGACTGGCTGCTTCTCGCTCAAGTCCGTTCTTCATCAATGTAAACTAACATTATCAAAGGGCGCGGTCAACGCACGAGCCGCTAAGCGCCGCTAAACGCTATAACGTATTGAAAGATAATATTTGCCCAGCTAAAATAGTTTAAATGACGATAAAAACAAGACCCGACATCATCATCCTGGGTGGGGGGCTGGCCGGTTTGGCGGCCGCGTGGAAGTTATCCGCATCGGGGGCCAAAGTAACTGTAATCGAGGCTATGGACCATGTCGGCGGGCTCGCTTCGTCGTTTTCCTGGCGCGGCACAACGCTTGATATCGGGCCCCATAAACTCTACCCGCAAAGCGAAAGCATCCGGTCTTTCTTGCTAGCTCTTCTAGGCGAGGATCTTGTCGAACAGAAGAAGGTGGCCGGCATATGGTTGCGCGGCGAGAAATTGAGATTCCCTCCGTCTATGAAGAGCGGGTCGGCGCACTTAAGCTTTTTTATGTCCGGCATTCTTAGCTATGCGGGAGCTTTCGCGGCATCGCATATCCGCGCTCGGCCTGACGACTCATACGAAGATTATGTTATCAACCGCTTCGGCCGCTATCTATACGAACAAGTCCTTAAACCCCAGGCGACCAAGCTTTGGGGACGCCCCGATCGATTGTCCAGCGAACTTGGGCGCGTCAGGATGCCTTATTCGAGCTTGTCCGAGGTGATTATCGGCGCTGTGTTGAAAAGCAGGCACGGTCCTGAAGTCAGCGCCGGCGAATTCTATTATCCCAAAGGGGGCATTGGCGAATTGGCCGGCCGTCTGGCCGAAGGAGTCACAGACAACGGCGGCCGGCTTCTATTGGGCCGCAAGGCGACGGCCGTGCGGCCGTCACAAGACGGGGTCGAGGTCGATATCGACAAAGAGAGGCTGTCGGCAAACGCGGTGATTTCGACGATAGCCCCCGACTCTTTGGTCCGCGTTATCGAGCCGCCGGTCCCGGGGCCGGTTCGCCGGGCAGCCGACGCCTTGAAGTTCAGGTCGCTGATCGTCTGCTATCTTTCTCTGGGTTTGCCGCGGTTTAGCGACGATCATTGGATAGTCTTCCCGGAGGAGAGGTACTGCTTTAATCGGATTTACGAGGCCCGTGCTTTCGGCATCAAGGGCGAGCGCCAAGATGAGACGATTATCGCCGTCGAGGTGACGGTTGATGTCGATGATCTGTGGAGCCGGGACGACGACGCCGTCGCTGATTCCATCATCTCGGACTTGGTCACAACCGGACTGATTAAGAAAGCCGATGTCCTGGCCAGCAAAATAATTAGGATAAAGAGGGCCTACCCTCTGTTAAGCCTGGGATATGAGGTCGCGCGAGAGCTGGTCCTCTCTTATCTTCACGGCCAACCGAACGTGCTTTGTTGCGGGCGGTCCGGTCTCTTTATATACAACAATATGGACCATAGCCTGGACATGGGCTTGTCGGCGGCCGAGCATATTCTGGACGGCTCAACCGAAGCCTGGCCGATGTCGAGCAAGAGGTTTGAGGGAGCCAGAATTATCGATTAGCGCCGGATGGTCTGCTCCTCGGAAAACCGTACTTTCTTCATGCGTTGCCTCCTTCAAGTCGAGTCCAACCTCTATTCAAGAGCGGCACAATTTTTGGAGGCAGGTCAAGGGGTCCGTTTTAAACCGTCATTGACACTGGTGACGTAAGTTCAGCTTTGCTATAGTGGAGCTGTAAACTAAGAGCTTGTTCGACCGTTACTTAGTGAATTGTGCCTAACCTCATACTTTATGATGACAAAAAGAGAACGCATCGGTTTTATCGTTACCCTTATAGCAGTCTTCTTTATTGGTCGTTGGGGAGTTGTCTATGCTTCAACAGACCCTATGTTGCAGGTTAATCCGCCATCCGAAGCACTGGTCGCCAACGATCGGCCGATCATTTCCGGGACATGGACGAAGAGCCCGGACTTTCACGTCAAATCGGTCGAAGTCCGCATCGATGGAAAGCCTCATAAAGCGCGAGTGCCAAAAGACGGTACAAGCTTTACCGTGCGCTTGGGGCGTCGCTTATCTCAGGGCAAGCATACAGCAAAAGCGCGCCTTACTTATGGTCTTGATACTACCCGGCAAATCGAGACCAAATGGAAATTTACCGTAGACACTAAACCGCCGCCGCTGGCTTTGGCCTATGGCGCCAGGTTATACGCCAGTCGCACTTCGAGCGCAACCATCACCGCTAAAAGCGAAGTTGGCGCGCAAGTTTCTGTGAAGCTAAACAAGGTGCCGGTGAAGAATCTAGTTGTCACTAACCGCAAGGGGACATTTAAGATACGCCTAGGGAGCCTTCGGAAGCGAAACAGATTGAGGCTGACTGCAAAAGATGCAGCGGGCAATATTCGCTCCGTCGTTTTTCCCGTTGTCCAAGATAAAACCGCACCGACGATTGCGAAAATGACACCTACGCCGGACGAAACGGTCAAGGCCGCAGTTCCCCTTATCTATGTTAGGTTTCTCGAAAAAGATTCGGCCTTGAAATCAATTAAGCTGTTGGTTGACGACAAAGTGGCTGTCGTTAAGGGCGACGACGGCAGTAAGCGGGTAACTTACACCGGCAATCTGCTTAGCGACGGTCCACACAAAGCAAAAGTTGAAGCGATCGACTACGCGGGCTGGTCCGTCCAAAAAGACTGGAATTTTACGGTTGATACGCGCCGGATTGTTGTCAACCTAGCTGAACGCAAGCTGTATTATTATGCAAACAGTAGTTTGCAAAAAGTTTACAGTGTGGCCGTCGGAATGCCGCGATGGCCGACACCCACCGGCAGCTTTCAAATTGTCAGCAAGCAGGTCAATCCCTCCTGGTACAATCCGGGAAGCTCGTGGGCGGTTTCCATGCCGAAGCGTATCGGACCCGGTTCAAACAACCCCTTGGGGCTCCGAGCTATGGGTATTAACGTTCCTGGGATTTTTATTCACGGAACGTCGAATTATGGGAGTATCGGAACAGCCGCCTCGCATGGATGTATCCGCATGCGCAACTCAGAGGTACTCGATTTTTTCCCCTTAATCGATATAGGCGTGCCTGTGGCTATTAACTGAGGTCAGGTCTTTATTCTTGACTTTTCTTGATCAAGGGTCGTCACTCAATAATTCGGTTGTCGGCTTCGTCACTTTGGACAACAGCCACCTTTATCTTTGGGCTGATGAACTTCGTAACGCTCTTGATGTCTAAGAGCTCGAATTGAACTTGTTCATCCGTGTGGCGGAGCTTTTCTTTCAGGATTCGTTCGATCTCTGTCAAGATGGGCTTCGAAATGAAGACCTCGATCACGCCCTCTCGGGCAAGATCGATTATTTGCTCCGGCTTCCCACCAACCAAAATTGCGGAAATATAGATATTGGTGTCCAGCACAACCTTTATCATCTACTTGTTCTTACTGCGGAATTCGTGAATCAATCGCTCAACATCCGCTTCCGTCTTGATACCAAGCTCTTCAGCGGTTTTACCGCCCCATTGTCTTATCTCTTGCCATCTCTCACGGCTGGCCATATACTGCCGCAGAGCTTCTCTGAACAGTTCGCTTCTAGTGCGATTTTCATCCTTGGCTAGTTTCTCTGCCTTATTGAACATCTCCTGTGGTAAAGAGACAGTCATGACTTTACTTGATCGTGCCAACATAAACACCTCCCTTGTAAATAATAAGTAATAATTAGTAATACTACATTTCAGTATCTACCCCATTTGACCTGGTGCCAATGGTTTTATCGACAGAGAGCAGCGACCCTTTCGCGCGATTACTGTTTCGTCTGGGTTCGCATCCACTTAAGCGTCATGGTTTCCCCAAACAAAAAATGCCCCTCTAGCAGGCATTTCTTGGGGTTGGAATTTGGTGGGCCTTAGTGGATAAGCTTCGAACAATTTATTAATTACCTTGCTTGACGCAGTTACCAACCGACTTTATGATTAATTCATGGAAGAAAATAAGATAATTAGCAAGCTCTTAGAAATGGACGATCGCCTACAGAATATCGAAACATCGATACTGACAAAAGAAGACGGGCGGAAAATAACTGAGACTCTAGGTCATATCGCCATCCGCTGCGCTCTGGGCCTACGTGGATTGAACCCCGATTAATCCCTTGGCCGTTTTCAAGAACCCTTCAGCGTTTTCTATCATCTGCTTGGTCGCGTCTTCTGAGAATTCGCCGTAATAGTCGGCGTTTTCGCGCAAGGTTTTGCCGAGTTGCAAGGCTTCGATCAATCGAACGTCAATGAGCCCTTTGCCGACAAACAAATGACGGATTGCCGCGATCAAGCAATAATGGCTTCGTTCTCGGTATCCTTTGGAATAGATCAAGGCTCTGGCTGAATGAAACATCGAATAATAAGCCTGTATCGTCGCCCACTTGTGGCTGGCGTGCCCAACGCTGGCTTTGGCGGTTTCCAGATCTTGCTCGGCCTCGTCCAGCTCTTTTGAAACGAGTCCTTTGGCGCGCTCAAACTCTGTTATCTTTCGCCGTTTAAGGCAATCGTCAAATTCTTGGCTCATTGTTTTTTCTCCCAAAGAACCAGGCCTCGGGAAATTTCGTCATAAAAGACGGGGTCTTTCTTTTGTAAGGTTATGTAATCCATTGGTTTTTTGATGACGGCTTGAATCTTTTCGGCCAGCCGCGACTTTCTGACAACATCCATTACATTGTTGAGCTGGTTGGCGAGTACAAATAGGTCAATATCGCTTTCTTCAATGTTGGTGCCGGTCGCGGCGCTGCCGAACAAGACCACCTTATCGCTGACATCATGCAACTCTGAAATAATTGATTCAATCTCTATTATATTTATCAAGACTTTGATTTGACGGATCACGGGGTTATCTAGGCTGATCGAATAAAACGCGGTTTTGCCCTTCTTTTCGGCTTGGATAAGCCCATCTCTTACTAGGGCACGTAGCGCAAAATTAGCGCCGGCCCTACTGATTAAGACCCCTTCTTGGATTTCTCTTTCAGTAAATTCACCGCTCGGGTGAGCCGCAAGATATTTTAATACTTGCTGATAGGTTGTGGAAAAGATTCGATTAATTGATGTTTTCATATTCTAAAATATTATACACTATTTCTATTTTATTAGAATACGGTAAGGAGTCAATAAGAAAGGTAGTTTCACCCCAACGGAAGTTAGGATAAACTAAACACATGGAAGAAGAGCGAACCGTTGTCATAGAAAACGGAATGGGCGATCAGCTTATCGTTAATCTTATCAGTGACGGATACAGACAAGGCACGTCGATCTCGATTGACGGCAATCGGTATCACTTTGAGCGCATAAGCCGATCTACGCTTATGACTGATTATTGCGTCGATGTTGACCCTGACTTCTGTCCTCAAGCAGATGCTTCGGGACATTGCTATATTTTAGCGCCTTTCGCGGAATAATGAACGACAAGCACCCAATATATGGCTCGCCATGGTCTAAACACGAACTGATTCTTGCCCTCTATCTGTATTGTCAAATCCCGTTCGCGCGAACAAAGTCAAGCAACCCGGAAGTGATCCGATTAGCAAAATTATTAGGACGGACCCCCAGCTCTATAGCTCGTAAATTAGGTAATTTTGGCGCTTTCGACCCCCTGCTCGCAAAGCGCGGAATTAGCGGGTTGCCGCATGCCAGCAAGCTTGATAAACAGATTTGGAGCGAGTATTCCGGCCAATGGGATAATTTGGTGCGTGAAAGTCGCCGACTCTTGGCGCTAAAACAAGCCGATAGAGTCGAGCCAAGCGATCAGGCGCCTATTATTTCCAGACCAGAAGGGCCGACAGAAAAAGCGGCAACTGTTTTGGTCCGCCTTTATCAGTCATTTTTCAGAAAAACAGTGCTGGCTAGCTATGAATACTGTTGCTGCGTCTGTGGAATTGATCTACCGCAATTATTAGTCGCAAGTCACATCGTTCCGTGGGCAACAAGGGCAGATTTACGGACTGCGCCTGAAAACGGTTTATGTCTTTGCTCAATACATGATCGAGCTTTCGATCGCGGGCTAATAGGCATAAATAACGCCTATGAGCTCGTTATTTCTTCGGTCGCTCGGCAGTCCAAATCAGACCTCATGAAAAAAGTCTTGTTTGAGTTTGAAGGCGCCGCTATCGCAATGCCAACCCGATTTGCGCCGAGTGCTGAGTTTTTGCAGTGGCACCTTGACCATGTATTTGAAAATTGAGGGAGCCTCAGCTGTAGTGCATAAAGGGTCTACGTGGATTGACCTCGGGACGTCGCTCGCCGAATGCGCAATGCGCGTCCACGGCAAAGGCAGCTTAATATCCCTCTCCTTGAGGGCGGAGTCCAAGGTTTTACACTGAACTCGGAACTTTGTGGGCCATTTTAGAGCAAGCTCGAACCCATTTTGCGAAGGAGGCAGACGGCGACTGAGGGCCGAGAGCTTTGTTTTTCAGCCGGCTGACTCCGCGCCGCGCGCTCGGTTTGATGTTGCGCGCGGCCAAGCGAAACCCGGATCGACTGATTG
>Ga0334722_10000567_pt1 | contig 53200 bp, 76 predicted proteins | sample C3_bottom_MG_FD_207210 | JGI IMG/M metagenome (GOLD analysis project Ga0334722, IMG submission 207210) | Sediment microbial communities from Yellowstone Lake, YNP, Wyoming, USA - C3_bottom | ecosystem: Environmental > Aquatic > Freshwater > Lake > Sediment | place: USA: Wyoming | collected...
AGGCGCTGATGTCCAACTACTACCGCCAGGACGCGAAGCTGTGGGAAGCCGTGAAGATCGGCCGGTCGAAGTACCGGGCGATCGGTCGCGACCACCGCGGCATCATGCTCTGGAAGGGTAGCGGCCCGACCATCTACACCCTGATCGAGAAGGCTCAGGGCGAGTGGGGACTCGGGCGATTCGACGACCAGCCCTTCGCCCAGCCCATCGCGCAGCAGTTCTCGAGGCTGAGCAAGGAAATCAAGCAGCACGTCCGCGCACAGCAGAAGTCGGGGCAGGTGCAGTCCAACCCCGTCGGCCTCCGGGCGAAGTACCACGACTTCGTGAAGGAGCTGCCGATCGAGGGATTGAAGGCGCACCACAAGGCTCTGCTCTCCGCCATCGAGAAGGATCCCATGAACCCGAAGGCCGGCGCGTGGACGCAGGCCGTCGGCAAGATCAGCCTCGAGCTCGAGAAGCGCGGCGTGAAGATGAACCCCCTCACCCGAGACGAAGCGAACGTACTCCTGGAAAAAGGAAGAGAGGCCCTGGATCTCGCAGGACGAAATCTTGATGCGGGCTTTCCCGTGACGGGGACCATGCACGCCGGAATGGCGTATGCCGATGCCCGAGCGGTGGAAACGGCGGCGCCGAGAAAATATGCCAGTCATCACGCTCAAGGCGCCGATCTCCGGCACCGGGCATACGGACTCATCAAGCCGGAATTGGACAGGGAGGCGCGGAGAAGCGTTGGCCTGAAGCCGAACCCACTCACCCGCCGCGAAGCGGGGAAACTCCTCGAGCAGGCGAAGCAGCATCGGGAGAAGCCGGTCCGGTCGATGGAGGAAGGTGCTTACCAGAGCGGCCGTGCGAACGCCGCCGCCTGGGCGGCGTCGGAGTTCGGCCCCCGCGATATGCGCCAGGGCGCGGCGATCCAAGCCTCGGAGTCGGCTCTCTTCTATCCTCGGCCGCACCAGCGGCGCCACAATCCCGGGACTCTCAATGTCGGTGACCGCGTGATGTACTCGCGGGACTGGCTCAAGAGCACCGGAACCTACACGGGGGAGATTCCGCAAAAGAAGGGCGTCATCAAGGAAATTCAGGACTTGGGTAGCCTGAGACTTGCAACGGTCCTCTGGGAGGGGAACGCGATCCCCTTGTGGTCCAAGGTCAACATTCTGAATCTCCGTCGGGTCGGCGTTACGGAGCCTCAGAACAACCCCCTCGTCATGACCGTGATGGGGAACCCGGGCGTATGCAGGAATCCCAGCCACAGCCATCGTCGCCGGAACCCCGTGGACTACCAAGATGTCTACAGCGCCGCTCAGAAGGTCGGCTATTCGGTCCACGACGCCGCCAGCGTCGCGTCGGCCTTCAAGCGGACCGGCGAGCTGCCGCGCATGATCGAGGCGCAGCTCCGGTACTTCAAGAATCCCGTCGAGGGCTGGGCCGTCACGCGCGATGGCGAGACGCTCAAGACGTTCCCGCGCGAACAGGACGCGATGGCGTTCCTCCTGCGTCATCAAGGGCAGAGCATCCATTGGGCGGTCAAGTACGAGGGCTACGACATCGTCGAAGTCCGTGGAGGGAAGATTGCGTTCTCATACAGACGCGATATCCTCCGCAACCTCCATAAGGGATTCAGAAGGCCGAACCCCACGGAGATCGTCGCCCGCGTGGAGAACGGCCACGCCATCCAGGCGTTCCACGCCCACGGCATGACCCGGGACGGGAAGCGCGAATGGCTCCGCCGGCAGCGGGCCGACGGGAAGATGGCGGGGTCGGCGGTGCTCACGAACCCCAAGAAGAAGACCGGCTACCTCATCACCGGGGACGACCCCGGGCGCGGGCCGTGGGCCATCACCCACAAGACCTCGAAGGAACTCCTCGAGCACATCCACGCGAACGTCAAGGATGAACTCCAGGAGTACCTCGACAACACCGAGGGCGAGGAGGGGAACTACGATCGGGACAACGCCATCGAGTTCAAGGAGATGCTCGAAGGCAAGGTGCCGTTCGACTTCCGCGCCCTCGAGAGCCTCCTCCAGGGCTGGAAGTCCACGGACTCGAGCTGCGAGATCGAGAACATCTTCGACAACTTCAGCGCGAACCCGCTCAACCGCCGGGAAGCCGCCCATCTGCTCCGCGACGCGAGGACGACGGCTCAACGCGCCCGCACCGCAGGAACGAAGTCGGGGAAAGGCTACCTCCGTGGTCGCGCGGATGGCCTCGCCACGGCCGTCGGTCGGTACGGACCGAAGAGACAGCGGATGGAAGGCGTCACGAGAATCTTCCAGCGCACCTCCTCGCTGGCGTCCAAGAACCCGAACCTCGAATACGCCGTCTTCCGGCACATGCGCCACGGGAAGGTCTCGTGGGGTGCCGTGGTGGCATCCGCAGGATGGGAGAGCCAGATCCCCAAGCCGGTCGATGTCGTCTACGGCATCTTCACCGGCGCGGGGAAGCGCGAAGCCATCGAGATCGGTAAGCGGCGGTGGGTCTCCGAGGAGAAGGCCCGCGCGATCGCGAAGACGAGAGGCCAGAAGTACGTCACGAATCCCGGCAAGACCGGGACTCGGCGCAAGGTCACGATGACGCTCGAGGCGTTCGCCAAGATGGTGAAGGCCAAGCGCGACCCGAAGCTCTGGGCCGCCTTCCTGAAGAAGGTGGCGGACTACAAGAAGTGGAGCCACGGGACGCTTCCGAAGAAGGTCACCGTCGAGCAGGTCAACGTCCCCGGCATGAGCGGGATGTGGATGACCTACGACGCGGGCAAGGCGCCGGAGACGGCCTACGTCATGCCGCACGGGACGAAGCGGAAGGGCGCGTGGGTCCACGAGTGGGAGACGATGCCCGAACTCAAGAACGACCCCGACTCGGGGATCGTGCTCACGAAGCTCAAGGGCCGGTCCCGGATCACGGACTTCTATCACAAGTAGAGGAGGAACCTCATGTTCTGGCTCGCAACGCTCAATCCCGCCGGCCGACGGGGCCGGAAGCGCAGGAAGATCCGGCTGGGCCGGAACAAGCGCGGGCAGTTCCTCAAGCGCGTCCGGGCGAAGTCCCGCCGCGCCGGCCGCCGCAAGCTGTCCGCCTGGCAGCGGATGGTGAAGAAGCACGGCGGCGTCATGCAGGCGGTCAAGGCCCGCCGGGCGGGCAAGGGCCGCCGCCACAAGGTCGCACACAAGTCGCGCAGGTCGGTGGTTTCGCGGGCGCGTGCCCGTGGCCGGTCGCGCAAGAAGCACAAGGAGGTCAACATGGCGAGGACCCGCAGAGCGCGGCGTCACCGCACGCCTCCGCGCGGCGCGGGCGGACGTTTCCGCAGCCGCCGGAATTCGGGCGGGCGTCGGCGTCGGCGTCGCTCCAATCCGCTGTTCCGGGCCGCGCGGTCCGGGCAGTTCTCCCGCCGGGGCCGGAAGCGGCTCCACCAGTACCGGCCCGGAGGCAAGGGCTGGCACAACCCGAGGCGCCGTCGGTCGTACCGGCGGAACTCCGTCATCCCCGTCTCCTGGAACCCGAGGCGCCGGTCGCACCGCCGCCGTCGGAACCCGGTCCTGCCGTTCTTCGCGATGAACCCCGCGGGGGCCATCAGCGGAGTGGTGAGCCGGGTCAAGAGCTTCACGGATGTGAGGTTCTGGACCGAGACGGCCCTCCCGGCGACGGCCGGATTCCTGGGCACGAAGGTCGTGGGCGGGCTCATCTACGGCTTCATCGGCGAGAAGCTCATGGGCCTGACCGGGACCGAGGCGCACGCGCCCTACGTCAAGATCGGGTCGCAGGCGATCGCCGCGGCCGGGCTCTCGCTGGTGGTCGGCCGGTTCATCGGCGCCAAGCAGGGCCAGGCGGTGTTCGTCGGCGGCGTCATCTCGGTGACGCACGCGCTGCTCAAGCAGATCCTCGGCGGGACCCAGATCGCCGCGGCGATCGGTCTCGACGGGCTGGGCGACGACCTGTCCTCGCGGATGCGCGAGGCGGTCCAGCGCCGGGTCGAGCAGAACCTCCGCGGGTACGGGGCCTACGCGACGTTCGACCGGGTCACCCGCCTGAACGGCGGGATGGCGCGGGACGACGGCATGGGTTCGTACCTCAACGAGAACGCGCTCCGGCAGCAGGGCAATTTCGCCCCGACGCCGGGCGCCGACCTCCGGGACTACGACGTCGCCCGGACGGAGACGAACTTCTAGACGACAACACCCCGTCCCGGTGGCCGCCATCCGGCCGGGACGGGGCATGACCTTTCAACGGGTGTGGCTGAAAATGACCGGTCCGTGCGAAGGACGACCCATAGCACGGATCACTCGTGCGAAGGACCAACCAAGCACGACTTTAAGGAGACCAGACCATGCGCGGTGGATTCGGCAATCTCGGACTCGAGCAGTCCCAGGGGGCGGGCGTGCCGCCGGTGGGCGTCGAGTACGTCCTGTCCACGCCCGAGGGCGCGGCGGTCCTGCGGCCCCTCCGCTACCCGTTCTACGACACGACCCTGCTGTCGAACGGGCTCACGACCGACCGGCAGCTCTTCTCCGACCACAAGAAGTTCGAGGACGGCTCGAACAAGACGGAGTGCGACACGAACATGACCCTGGACAACACCATCGGTCATCCGTCGCTCTACGACCTGGTCGGGTTCACGGGGGAGATCGAGTGGGGCGTCTCCCAGGCGGACTTCAACGACATCTACACCAAGATGACGTTCCGCTGGATCTTCGGCCAGAACACCATCTTCACGCGCACCACGCTGAAGAAGGTGCCCCAGGGGATCGCGCCCGTCGGCTTCAACTCCGCCGGCACGATCATCAGCGCGGGCCTCGGCGTGCTCGGGAACTTCTACAACTTCACCACCCCGGACCGCAAGGCCCGGCGCATCGACTCGGTGGAGCAGTTCCGGAACGAGCTGCATCCCTGCTCGGCCCTGTCCATCACGGCCGCCGGCCGGAAGTGGACGACCTACATGCTGGGGGTCCTCTACAGCAACCTGTAGACCCCGGCATCAAGACCGACGGTCTTGGGTGGCTCCCGCAGACAGCGCGGGAGCCAAGCAAGGTCGCCTGAGGCACCGGGAGGGGGGGCGGGCCTTTTGGCCCGCCCCCTCCGGGTGCGCGGTGATCGAGGAGGCAAGGCAGATGCCACTCGCACTGTTCAAGACGGTTGAGAGCAATGCCCAGGACGGGTCGAAGGTCCAGGGCATCGAGATCAACGAGATCAAGAAGCACGTCGCCGGGTACTGGCTGACGCCCGACACGCTTCCCGTGGTCCTCGCCGCCGGCGGGCAACTGGACCTCCACTTCACCGTGGATCCGCAGGGCCACTTCGACTGGGCCTACCTGATGGGGGTCTCGACCGGCCGGTATTCTCTCAAGTTCCAGGACGGCGGCCGGAACCGCTACATGCAGAACCGCCCCGTGATGAACGAGCTCATCGTGGGCGACGCCTTCCGCCCCCTCATGCTGCCGAAGTCCTACTTCATGGACGTCGGCAACTCGAGCCGCGAGATGATCTGCACCATCCAAGACCTGAGCGGCGCCCCTAACACGATCCACCTCGTGATGTACGGCCGCCGCTTCTACCACAAGGAGATGCCCTGGACCCTCGCGCGGGACGTCAGCCGGAAGTTCTTCCAGGAGGGGCCCGACTACTCCTACTTCCTCGTTCCCAACGAAACGGACGTCACCGGGGACCTGGCGGCGGTCGCGGCGGGCGCGGAATTCAACCTGACCTTCGAGGCGGACGACGACGCCAACATCGAGATCCAGAAGATCATCGGGTCGCAGGACTGGGCGACGTCCTTCGATCAGATCATGATCCGGGAGCGCGACACGCTCCGCGGGATCGTGTCGTCGCCCGCCGGCCCGGGACTCGTGGCGTGCTCGAGCATCGTCGCCAGCCCCGCCTACCCGGTCTACCTCCCCGACTCGTACCTGCTCCAGCGCAAGAAGCAGCTCATCGTGACCGGCCGGAATATCAGCGGCGGTGCGCTCAAGCCGTTCATCATGATGGCCGGGCGTCGGTTCCCGCACAGGACGGAGAGCTAAACCATGAGAGTCCCGCCTTTCGTCCCCGGGCCGATGCGGCCCGACGGCAGCACGCCGATGGTCGTGAACCCCATGAAGGGCCACGTCCGGCCCTACTATATGCTCCCCAAGCCGCCGACGACCCTCGCGCTGGCCGGCGCCGGTTCGGTCGGCGAGCTGCTCTTCGAGGTGGATCTCGAGGGCCACTTCGAGTGGGAGTCGTTCGTGACGAAGCCGCAGGACGCGCCGACCTCGCTCACGCAGGTCGTCCTCAACCTCTTCGACGCCCAGAAGAACCGGTTCCTCTCCAACCGCCCCGTCCACTTCCAGACGATCGCCGCGATCGTGGACCGGGGCTTCCGTCTCCCCGAGCCCTATCTCTTCAACGTCGGGGACGGACTCCGGACCATGAACGTCGGGGTGAAGAAGCTCGACGCCGGGGCCTTCACCCTGAACCTGGCGATGCTCGGCCGCCGGTACTACCACGTCGAGGCCCCGCCCGACGTCGCCCGGAAGTTCGACGAGGTGCTGCGCGGCAATGAACGCGCCCACACCTACTTCCTGACCTACAAGGAGGTCGAGGGGGACGGGACGCCGCCGGTGATCGCCGCCGGCGGACAGCGGACCTTCCATTTCAAGGCGGACGACGACGCCGACAGCGACCTCCACAAGATGATGGTGCCCGCGGGGACCGGCGACTTCTCCTTCGTCCTGCGCGAGGCCGACACGAACCGCCAGCTCTCCAACGGACTCATCTCCCGGCAGATGGGATTCGGGGACGGGGAGTTCCCCTTCTACTTCGCCGACACCTACCTCCTCGGGCGGGGGAAGGAGCTGCTGTTCGAGGTCACCAACGAGTCGGGCGCCAATCTCCAGATTTTCGCCACCATCGCCGGACGCCGGCTCATCACGGAGGAATGAAGAAATGTTCCCATCCGCCATCCCCCGTGCCGACCGGGACTTCCACATCCAGGACTACATCCCCGGCCAGTCCATTCCGCCTCTCATCCGCGACCCCCATACGGGGAAGATCGTGGTCAACGAGCTGAAGCGGTACGTCAAGCCCTACACGCTGTCGATCGAGCCGTTCGAGGTCACGCTGGCGGCGGACGAGGTGAGCGACCCCATCATCCTGCCGCTCGATGGCAAGGGTCATTTCGAGATCGTCCGCGCGCACTTCAAGAGCGAACAGCCCGAGGGGTTCACGGTCGAAATCTTCGATCCGGGCGGACTCCAGTCGGAGCGGCCGAACCTGATGAACCGCGAGGTCCACGTCGCGACGATCGCGGCGGGCGGCCCGACCGACTTCGCGCCGGCGGCGGTCATCAACGGCGGCAGCTCGCCGGGCCGGCCTTTCGTCTGGCCGGAGACCTTCTGGATGAACGTGGACGAGGGGACGAAGGCGCTCTTCGTCCGATTCCGCAACCTGTCGGGGCTGTCCAACCGGGTCCGGTTCGCCTTCCACGGCAACCGCTGGTACCACACCCTCGCCCCGACGCCGATCGCCGACCGGATGATCGAAATCTACCGGCGGCGGTTCCGGACGATGCCCTACTTCTTCACGACCGACGGGATCGTCGAGCTCGCCGCCTTGGCCTCCGGCGACTTCCAGATGCGCCTGGGGGACGAGGCGTGGACCGAGATCCACAAGCTGATGAGCTTCTCGAGCAACCAGGACTTCAGCGCCCTCATCAGCGAGGTGGCGACGGGCAAGAAGTACATGGAGACGAACGTCCACCGGAAGCTCGTCTTCGGGGACGGGCAGCTCCCGTTCCTCCTCTGGGAGCCGACGCTCTTCGAGCCGAACTTCAAGCTCAACTTCAATCTCGTGGACCTGTCGAACGCGGCCAACACGATCTGGATCACGGCCGCGTGCCGCAAGGTCTTCATCGACCCGAAGGAGGTGCAGCTTGCCCGGGTCTAAGAACATGGGTGGGTTCGGCGACTTCGCCCCGAAGTCCGCGAATCCGATGGAGACTTACTGGGACACCGTCCGCCAGGGCGTCGGGATCCCGAAGCGGAAGTTCACCGTCTCCCCGATGTGGAAGCCGTGCGATGTCGCATCCACGATTCCCGACGGCCCGGAGGCGGCGCTCACCCGCGCGATCATCCGCGCCCAGCAGGAGATGTTCGAGTGCCACGAGGTGCCCCGCAACTGGCAGCTCCTCGCCGACCTCTTCGAGAAGCTCCAGAACGGGACCTTCATGGTGAAGAACCCGAACTGGCACGAGGCGCCGATCACCTCGATCCCGAAGGACCTGAGGAACGACACCGGCGCCGTGATCGCCTCCGCGGTCGTCCCGACGGTCGTGATCTCGATGACGGTGCCCGACCGGCACGTCGGGTCGGTCACCGGGTTCGGGAACGGTCTCTGCACCTTCAACGACTGGAACCGCGTCCTCTGGACGGTCCAGATCAACAAGCGGCCGGTCATCGGATACCAGGACTTCCGGCTGTCGATCGGGGAGTACGACCGGCCGTCCACGCTCCCGAAGCCGTTCATCCTGAAGAACAAGGACCTGTACGAGGTCACGGCGAGGCTCAGCGCGGCGGGCGCGGCGGCGGAAGCCTACTGTCACACGCCGGCGTTCATCATCCCGGTCCGGGACGTCGTCCAGGACGGGTCGTACAAGTCGTGGGCGACGGCCGTCTAAGCGAGAGCGAGGAATTTTATGGCGATGCCGATCGGTGGAGTCCGCAGACCCGTCACGATCACGGATTGTACCGGGCAGGAAGTTTCCATCACCGGGGGAAGGCTCGACGTCAACGCCGTCGTGCTCGTCCCCGGCGACACCCCGCAGCCCACCACCGCCACTCAGGACCTCGCCGTGGCTCCCCTGAGCTTCACGGATGCCATCGCTCTCATCAAGGAGGCTCTCTGGCTGGCGCTCCACTTCACCGGGGCATCCGGACTCCTGGCGGACGAGGTGCTCACGGTGACGCTCGTCTCAGCGGACGGCGCGGCTTTCGACACGGTCATCCTCATGGAGACGCTGCCCACGGGGACGAAGGACAAGTTCTTCTCGTTCCCCTGCGACACGCTCCTGCGCGCGGCCGACCACATCAAGGTCGAGGTCACGAACACCGGAACCCCGGCCAACACGGTCACAGCGACCCTGATGGAAGGGAGCTAGACGATGACGTTGCCCTTCGGATCGACACAGTTCGTCAACGGCGTGCCGCAGGCCCCCGCTCAGCTCGGGGGAAGCGGCCGATCGTACTTCAACGTCCCCGACGCGATCGCGGGGGAGACGGCCCTCGTCACGAGCGGGGTGACCGTCGCCGGCACCACGAACGGCGTCGTGGTCGGTCCAGCCGGCTTCGCCGCCGTGAATCTCGTCGGCCGATGGGTCGTTCTGGTCGATGCCGCCCCGGGCAACGGTAAGGCGGCGATCTACGCCCGCGTCATCGCGCAGGCGGGGTCCACGCTGACGATCGACTCCCCCCTCGACTTCGGCGTCGGATTCGCGGTCGATGTCGTCGAGCCGGCGGTCGTCGATATGAACAAGGACCAGGTGGGCAACGTCACGATCGCGAAGAGCTGCATCCTGAACATGGGCGGCTGCAAGATCAAGGGCCAGCTCAACGTCACGGGCGGCGCCTTCGTCTGGGTCCGGTACGGGGAGATCAGCGACGGGATCCTCGACTCGAGGGCCGTGGTCGGCGTGATCCGGCATGACAGCATGGTCGTCTCCGCCCGCGGCGGGACGATATACGCCTTCAAGAAGACGAGCGCGGTCAATGTGGGCGCGGTCGAGGCGTACAACACGGAATTCCGCGGGATCGTCGCCGGGACCCAGGGCATCGGCCGCTGGGTGATCGAGAACGACCGGAACCTTGGGAAGGTGGACGGCGTCGGGAACACCGCCTACCGGATCTTGGAGGCCAGCGGGATCGCGCGGACCTTCTCGAACCTCGCCGTGACGATCGACGGGGACTTCGATGGCTCCATCTTCTTCGCGGAGGCCGCCGGGTCGATCGTGTCGGCCGCGCCGAACTTCCTGAACCTCGACGCCGACATGCGCTGCATCATGGGCGGCGATCCGAAGAACGTCGTCCAGTCGCCCCGCCAGTTCTCGGTGCTCGAGGTGACGGGAGCGGCAACCGCCGTGGTGACCGCCTCCGCCGGCCGGGTCGCGATCACCACGGGGGGGATCAATTCGATCATCTCCGGGACGCCGGACGATCCGAACTTCGCGCTGAACTTCGCATTGCTCCGGGCGAGGGATTCCTCGGGCAGCGGGACCCTGACGCTCTCGATGCCGGACAACACCTTCCTCGACTTCTCGGCCTTCGGCGGCGCGTCGAGCCTCGTCACGGTCGATGGGACCGGGACCTCGAGCGGGACCTACATCCTGAACGGGGCCTCGCTCAGGGACATCAACCTGGGGAACGGCTACTTCTCCATCGTTCTCCTGATGAAGGGGCTCGTCGGAACGGGGTCGATCACGGTCGCCGACGGCAACATCAACACCAAGGGCGGCCAATACTGGTCGGCCATCTACTTCCTCGCCAACCAGACGGCGGGGACGCCCACGGTCATCATCAGCCCGACCCTCGAGATCGAGCAGGCGGTCCGGATCGACCAGTTCGGGTTCGACACCGCGGTCACCGCGGTCTCAGTCGGCACCTGGACGCTCTCCTCGAATATGTCGGGCGGAGGGATCGCGCTTCTCAATCCGCTTGGGACGCTTCCGCTCCTTACCGCTCCCGGCATCACCGGTGGGGCCTGGTCGGTCACCGGGGGATGGAACGTCAACTTCGACGCCGCCTTGGGATCGAGCGTCGGCGTGGCGGCGGCCTTCGCCAGCGGGACGGCCACGCTCACCGTCTCCGGGATCTGGAGGCTGAAGGGCGGGACGCATCTCAATGCCCGGGTCAATCACGCCCGATCGAACGGCGGGACATCCTGCACGGTCACCCGGGCCGGGAAGACCTTCCTCACCGACATGACGTTCCGCGGCGCGTTCGCCTTCCTCTTCGCCGAAGTCGCGACCTCGGTCGTCGCCGGCGGCGGCGACATCGAGGAGAGCAACTGCATCTTCGAGACGACCGGGATGAACCTCACCAACTCCGCCGTCGTGGGTGCTTCGGTGACGGTCCCGGGAACCACCAACCTCCGGTACTGCGAATTCGCCGGGACGTTCAACCTTCGTTTCCCGTTGGCTGGATTCGGGACCTTCGTCGGCGCGGGCAGCGTGTTCATGAACTACGACGAGCTGGTGGGAGCCTTCACGATCCGGGGGACGAACTTCCCCGTCGTCATCGGCGAGATGTGCCAGTTCCTCGCCGACCCGGCCGCCCTCATCTTCGACACGGTGGACCCCGCGACGACCTTCCGGTTCAACAAGTGCAGCTTCCCGAACGGACGGTACTACGCCATCAATGGATCGCTCACGCTCGGGAAGCCGACCATCGTCGATGAGGAGATCGTCTCCGACGCCGGAGCGGCGACGACGAATGAATTCGCCGGAACCTATGACGGGACGGCGAGGCTGATTAACCTTCCGTCGGCGTCGAGCAATGTGGCCGGCGTCTTCCTGGAAGCGGCGGGCGCGGCCGGCGTGAGGCAGCGCGCCATCGTCCACGGATTCGGGTTCCTCGTGGCGGACGACGCCACGGTCGCCGCCCAGGGCGATTCCGTGTCCCCCGGGGCGGTGGTCGCTGGTCGCGTCGAAACGTCGGTCGTCAAGCGCATCGGCTACGCCCTCGACGCCGTCGCCTTCCCCGTGACGGTTGGAGTCCGTCTCTATGCAAGAATTCATGTGGATCGGTAACTGCTATGCCTCCCATCGTGTTCCCACGGAGCGCGGGCGGTGCCATCAACGGCGTCGTTCCCGAGGGAACGCTCACGCATCAGATGACGGTGCCTTCGGTCGCCGGGCAGCAGGGCTACGTCATCCCCGTCGGGAACTGGTTCAAGAACGCGGCGACGGAGTGCATCCTGGAGCGGGATTCGGGTGGCGGTTTCGTCGTGCAGACCTTCGGCGTGAACTTCACCGGCTTCGTCCGGAGTGGGTCGCCGGCGTCGGTCGTCGACGCGGTGATCGGGTTCTACCTTGCCGTGGCGCCGCCCGCAGGGCAGACCTTCCGCTTCACCTGGTTCGAGCGGATCATGTACAAGGCCACGCTTGGGGTCGCCAAGGCGAAGCTCACCGGCGGCGGGGGTGGAACCCCGGATATGTCCGTCAAGTGGACGCAGAATACCTCCAACGCCCCGAACGGCGTCACCGTCCCCGCACTCAACGGCTATCTCGTCGAGTTCTGGAGAAAAGTGGTCAAGGCGGGAGGACTTCATTCGTCCACCCTGGGAGCGGTCCAGAGGAGAGGTCCCCGGTACATCCCCTACTACCGCGGCCCGTCGGGGCAGTTCAACTTCCAGGCGGACGAATTCTCGCCCTCGGAACAATCGAAGCGGTGGCATTTCCGGGTCTGCTACTACAACCCCGTGTCCTTCGCGCGATCGTACTTGTCCCCGGACATGATCGTGGTCAATTCGACGTCGAAGGCGGACTTCGTCGGGCTTCCCGCGCTCAACACGGTGCCGGCGCGGGCGGCGGATCCCCAAGTGCGCCAGGCAAGGAGCGTGTGGATCGAATGACGGTTTTTCTTTCGGTGCCCCTAAGGGTGTCTATCGCCACCCCTAAGGGCTCCTACCGGCGCCCCTAAGGGCACCTAAAGAAGAATCCTCGAGGAGAATGAAGATGGGTCCGATCAAGCCGCCGACCGATCCGGAAGACTTGCCCGACGAGGGCGGATCCGGAGACATCCAGTAGACGGCCGCCCGTTCCGGCTCCGCGGTTTCGCGGAGAGTGGCGCCGCTGTGGCGCAAGGACGGGCGGTCAGAAGGAACGAGGAAGGAGAAAGTCATGTTCGACTTCGATCTGACGAGCTGGGCCGGGATCTCGGCCTCCATCATGGTTCTCGTCTCGCTTCTGAAGTGGGGCCTCCCGAAGCTGGTGACCAAGCGCGAGCCCGTCATCTCGATGGGCTTCGGCGTGGTGCTGGGAATCGCCTCGCTCCTGTCTCACGCGATGATCTTCAAGGCCGGCGCAGCCGGCTGGGTCCAGGCGGTCGCCGGCGGACTGACTGCGGGCCTCCTCGCCCAGATCGGCCACGACAAGGCGCTCAATCCCATCAAGCGGCTCTTCTGGAAGGGCCGTGACGCGGTTGCCGGGAAGGACGATGACGCGCCGCCCGCGCCACCCGAAAAGTAGCGGAGCTACCTGAAAAGTAGCGAAGGTGAATCATGCCAAATGAACCTGTGAGCGCAACCCATGGCCCCTACGGCAACGGGAAGCGGTGGTACGACCCGTCCCGGATGGTCACGGCCCTGTTCAGCGTCCTCGCGTTCTTCCTGATCGCGTGGGGCGGCTTCGTTTTCACCGTGGCTTACGGAGCCAGCCAGAAGAACCTCGAACAGGACGGCCAGATCAAGGCCATCACGGAGCGGCTCTCCGGGTTCGATCTGAAGCTCGACAAGCAGGACGGCAAGCTCGACAAGCAGGACGCGAAACTTGACCGCGTCCTCGAGCGGATGCCGAAGTAAAGGAGAAAACGATGCCTGGAAACTTGAACCAAGCGGGATCGAACGCGGGATCGAATCCGCAGGTGACGCTCGTGGCGCCCTTCCAGGCCCCGGCGGACCAGCAGATCGAACTCAGCGATTGGAAGTGCTCCTCCGAGGACCCCGGCGTTGCGGTCGGGTCGAGCGTCTTCATCATCCAGCAGGCCGACGATGCGGCGTTCACCGTCAACGTGGTCGAGAAGGACCGGACGGTCGTGCCCGTCTCCGACACCTACGTCACCAGCTACGGTGCCGAGTCGGGGAACGGCAAGCTCGTCATCCCGGCCCTGAAATTCGGCCGCGTCGTCGGGTACCAGATCGGCGTCACGGGGCGCTTCTCGACGACTCTCATCGGCCAGACGCGCCGTCTCGACAACGCCCACGGCGGCCGCCAGGTGGACGCCCTCGGCGACGACATCCTGTAATCCCGGAGGAACCATGGTGAAGCGAAACGAATCGGGGGACCGGATCGACGGTCTGAAGGACGCCCCGCCCCCGCCGCCTACCGCGCCCAAGCCCAAGGAGCTGCCGCCCGGTGCGACCGGGACGAACGCCGCGGGCGACCCGGTCTTCCCGTCGTCTAAGAAGCCCCATAACGAGGCGGGTGACGTCGTCCAGACCCACATGCCAGCGACGAATCCTCCCGCGCCCGCGCCCCGCGCCCACGCCCCTCCCAGGGGCCTGCCGCCCGGCGCGATCGGATTGAACGCGAGCGGAGACCCGGTCTTCCCGGCCTCCGGGAAGCCGCAGAACGAGGCCGGCGATCCGACCTCGAGCTCCTCTGCGGCTCTGTCCGTCCCGGCCAAGCCCGCCTGCACGAAGTGCAAGGGGATGGGCAAGTGGATGGAACTCGACGCGCGCAAGGTTCTGCAGCCGGTGGTGTGCCAGAGCTGCCACGGAACGAAGTTCGAGAGGTAACGGCCTATGCCACTGTTCAAGGTCCGCGGAAAGCAGGCCACCGGCGGCGGCGGCGGTGCCGGCGGCTGGCAGGACGATGGAACCATCGTCCGGCTCATCACGGTCACCGATCAGGTCGTGATCGGCGGCACCCTTGCCTTCGGCGACGAGAATCTGCGCGTCATCGGAAAGGCCGCGATCTCCACGGTCGCCGGCAGCACCTTCATCGGCGAAGGTTCGGGGGCGGCGGATGTCGGAGGGAGTGCCAGGAACGTCGCGGTGGGAAATGCGACGCTCGGCAGCAACACGACCGGGGACGACAACGTCGCCGTCGGGCACAACGCGCTGGCCGCGAACACGACAGCCAACAACAACACGGCGGTCGGCTCGAGCGCGATGGCCGCCAACGACACGGGATTCGGCAATGTCGCGGTCGGCTCGTTCGCCCTCTTCGTGAATACGAGCGGGATCGGAAACACCGCCGTCGGGTCCAGCGCCCTCGTCGCCAACACGACCGCCGAAAATAACACGGCGGTCGGGTCCGTGGCGATGTCCTCGAACACGACCGGCCAGCACAACGTCGCCGTCGGGTCCAGCGCCCTCTCCAACAACACGACGGCCGACGACAACGTCGCCGTCGGCTACCAGGCGATGCTCGTGAACTCGACCGGATTCCAGAACGTCGCCGTCGGCTCAAACGCGATGAACGGGAACACGACCGGCTTCGGCAATGTGGCGGTCGGGTACAACGCCCTCACCGCGTCCACCACGGCGGCCCAGTGCGTCGCCATCGGGCAGAGCTCGCTCGCCAATAATGCGGGTGGGGACTCCAACGTCGCCGTCGGCGCGGGCACCCTGTCGGGGAACACGACCGGGACCAACAATATCGCGGTCGGTACGAGTGCGCTCGCCAACAACAACGGAGATGAAAACGTCGCCGTCGGCGCGAACGCGATGCTCACCAACACTGTCGGGACGCTCAATACGGCGGTCGGGTTCAACGCCATGACCTTGAATCTCGACGGTGGAAGCAACACCGCCATCGGCTGGAACGCCCTGGCCGCGAACGTCTCCGGATTCGACCACACCGCCGTCGGCTCCGAGGCGCTCAAGGTGAACACCTCCGATGACAACACGGCCGTCGGTCAGGCCGCGATGATCGACAATGTGACGGGCGGGTCGAACGTCGCCGTCGGCTCGTTCGCCCTGGCTACGGGTGGGGCTGGAACGGGCAGCAACAACGTCGCCGTAGGATTCGCTGCGCTACAGTCAAACGAAGCCGATGACAACGTCGCCGTGGGACGTAATGCAAGCGCATCGAATTCCACCGGGAGCGACAACGTCGCCGTCGGTCGCGCTGCCTCGTCACTCAACCTGACGGGATCCAGAAACACCGCCGTCGGGTCTCAATCGCTCCTCAACAGCACCACGTCGGACAACACGGCGGTCGGGTACTTCACGCTCAACCTCAACTCGACCGGATTCCAGAACGTCGCCGTCGGCTCGGGCGCGATGAAAGTCAATACGACCGGAAACCGGAACGTCTCAGTCGGATACAACTCCCTCGACGCCAATACCACGGGTGCGTTGAACACGGCGATCGGCATGGACGTCATGGGCTCCAACGTGGACGGGAGCCAGAACACCGCGTGCGGTCAGAACGCGATGTTGAACAATACGAGCGGAGAGCGCAACGCGGCGTTCGGCCAAGCCGCGCTCAGGGGAAATTCGACGGGGAACTTCAACACCGCCGTCGGCCAGGACGCGATGAATCAGGCCACCACCGGCGGGGACAATACCGCCGTCGGACACGAAACGCTTCTTGCGAGCGACGCGGCCAGCAGGAACACGGCGGTCGGGACTGGCGCGATGGGTGCCAACACCATCAGTGGAAACGACAACGTCGCCGTCGGGTACAGGGCTGGTTACGCCCATAGCAGCGGAACTCGATGCACCTACGTTGGCGCTAATGCGGGAGACGCCGGATCGACCGGCACCCTGACGAACGCCACTGCCGTTGGGTATGGAGCCGTCGTCACTCAGAACAACACGGTCGTCCTCGGTGACGGAGCGGACGTCGGCATCGGGACGAGCACCCCGACGCAGAAGCTCGACGTGGTGGGAAGCATACAGATGAGCGTCTCCCTCTTCCGGAGTGCCATCAAGATCCTGGGCGCCCAGGGTGCGGCCGTCGCGGACGCGGCCGGCGGCGTGGTCATCGACGTGGAAGCGAGAGCCGCCATCAACGCGCTCCTGGCTCGGGTCCGGGCGGGCACGGGACATGGCTTGATCGCCTGATGCTTGATATGATTCAGATCAGGTATTAAGGAGAGAGCCGTGGACGCAGAAAGCAAGAAGATCACGAACCTCGAGGGGCAGTTCCTCATCCGCTATGCCTCGAAGCGGTGGCCGTTCATGTTCGGGGATGACCAGCCCGTTCCCCCCAAGGGGATCACCGCCCCGCCCGCCGCCGCCGTCGCGCCGGTCGTCTTCAAATTGGAGGACATCTCCACCGCCGACGACCAGAACGCCGCGCTCCGGAAGGTGCTCCGCCGGGAGTCTCCGATCCTCAAGCGGTACGGGAAGGTCTGCTTCGGTCCCGAGGAAAACTGGAAGAAGACGGATGAAGGCGACGGGCCGCTTTTCACGATGATCGACCAGGAGCTCGAGGTGGAATGCGTCTTCGACGAGGACGCCGTGGGCGGCGTCTATCACTGCCTCTACCGTGCGCTGCATCCGCTGTCGGATATGCCGGCGAACATGGGGGAAGTCGATGAGCTCGCGATCCCCCTGGCATCGAAGTTCGGCTGGACCGACCGGCTGCGCGAGGCGATCGGTCTCAAGAAGAAGCCCGCCCGGGCCGCCAAGTAGAAACTGGAGGAGAACCCATGTTGAAGACCGTCGGCCGGAAGTGGATCATCGCTTCCGCCTTCCTGCTCCTGTCCTGCGGCGGGTGCGTCCTGAACAAGGACTACGTCAAGGCGGACCAGGCGACCTTCGACGCGATCGCGCCGGAGTACCGGGCCTACGTCGAGTCCGACGCGAAGCTCGACGCCGACCAGAAGACCCGCCGCCTCCGGACGCTTGAGAGCTGGAAGGTCAGGCTCCAGGGAGGCCAGACGCCGTGAGCATCGAAGTGGACGCCATCGGCCTCCGGATCTTCGCCCAGTTCAAGGACAAGGCGAAAGACGTCTGGGACAAGTGGTCCCCGTCCGTCAAGCAGCTCGCCGAGGACAGCGCGATGGACGCGGGGAAGCTCGCCGTCCTCGCCGCCGGCGGGAAGGACGTCAGCCAGGAGGTCGCCCACGTCAACGCGCAGCTCGCCAACCTGAAGGTGAGCTCGCAATTGGCCGCCAGCGAAGCACTGTGGTCGATCGTGGCGGACATCCTGAAGGGCGCGGTTTCCGTGCTCATCCGGTAAGAAAGGACGGGCCATGACGATCGGGACGATGATCGGCGAGACGGCCAAGACAGGCCGGCTCATCTATCTTCCGCCCATCATCGTGCGTCTGGCCCTCGGCGGCTCGGTCGATCGCGACGGGGACGACGTCGTCATGAAGTTCCCAGGCGATGACCCGGTGACGATGTCGGAGGAGGACTTCGTCCTCGCCTCGAAGATCGCCATCCAGCTCCGGCAGACGATCCCGACACCATTGTCGGCCAGCGCGATCATCAACGCCGTCGGCGATGCCCATCGGCTGCTGTCCGAGGAGATGTTCCTGGCGGGTGCCGGCCGCGTCCTCTACTTCCCCATGCACGCCGCCGGGAGCCTTTTCTACCGGTGCATCCTGCCGGTGGTCGCGATGAACGCCGGGACCCGGCTCAAGGGGTTCGTCTCGAAGAACCGGGTCGCGCGGGAGGCAGCCGACTTCGACGTCGTCGTCTTCCAGATCGACCACTCCCCCCGCACGATCCAGCTCGTCCGGCAGCTCCAGGCGATGGGGAAAAAGTGCGTCTTCGAGATCGACGACGCTTTCGACGCCATGGAGGACTGGCACGCCTTCTCCGACCAGTACAAGCGCGACGAGGAGAAGAAGCTGGTCATTGAGATGATGACTACCTGCGACGCGGTCGTCGTCTCGACGAACTGGCTGAGACTCCGGTACGGCGTGTACAATCCGAAGATCACGGTCATCCCGAACATGATCCCGGTCGATGACTGGTTTCAGGCGATCCGGCCTGACTCCCAGGAGTCCTACAATGAGTTCCGGGTCCTCTGGGCGGGCTCGCCGTCGCATTGGGGTGACCTCGAGATCGTCGGAAAGGCGCTCTCCAAGTTCGCCCAGACCCACGCCACCGTCAAGCTCGTCTTCTTCGGGCGTGAGCCGGTCGGCCTCGACGTCCCCAAGAGCCAGGTCGAGGTCCACGAGTTCGTGGACTTCTCCGTGTACCCTCAGAAACTCGCCGAACTGTCCGCCGACGTCGCGATCGCGCCCTTGGCCGATGTCCCCTTCAACCGGGCGAAGTCGAACGTCAAGATCCTCGAATATTGGGCGACCGGGTACCCGGTCGTCGCCTCTTCCGTCGGTCCCTACCTCGACACGATCACGAGCGGGAAGGACGGCATCCTCTGCGAGACGGAGGAGGAGTGGGTGACCTCGCTCGAGGCGCTCTACACGCGCCCGTCGCTCCGTCGCGAGCTCCGCGCCGCCGGGCTTGAGTCGGTCAAGCTCTACAGCGTGGGCAAGCTCACCGCGCGGGTCGAGGATTTCTTCCTGAGCCTTGCGAAAGGGTAGGTGCTTCATGCCGCGAAACGGAATGACGATGAGGGACGGCTCGACCGACTACGAGACGGGCTGGCTCTACGACAACTACTACGGCCGCGTCGCCCCCGACCTCGCGTCGGGGTTCGCCGGGTTCGGCGATGCCGGCTCGAAGGTGTCGAGGAACATCTCGAGGATTCAGGCGCCGGGTCAGAGGTACATCGCCGACGCCCTACGGGATCCCGAGGCGCGGCCCATCCTCCTCGCGCTCCTCGCCTCCACCAGCAACCCGTCGGAGGTTCTCGCCCGGCAGGCTGAGAAGGACCTCGCCGAGTCGGTCAAGTCCACCGGCAAGGTGATCGTCTTCAAGTCGCTCGTCAGGAAGCTGTCCTGGCGGCTGAAGGCCGCTGAGGATGCGCTGGTGCGCGCGACCGATCCCACCACCCCGGAGGGCCGGACGGTCGTCGGGATCGTCGCCACCTCGAATAACCCGGTGGCGGAAGTGCGCGAGTTCCTGCAGGACGTGGCCCTCGCCGCCGTCGCACCCGACGCGGAGTTCCTGGACGACGCCTCGGAGGAGCTGGGCGAGCTCGGGAAGTCGTTCATGAAGAAGATCAGGAAGGCGGGCGCGAAGGTCGTTCAGAAGATCGAGAAAGTCGCCCACAACCCCAACGTCCGCAAGGCGTATCTCGCCGCCGCCGTCGTCGCCGCCGTGGCGATCACGGGGGGCGCCATCCTGCCGGCGCTCATGCCCGCCGCGACGGCCGTGGCGGGCGGCGCGGGGGCCGCCTTCGCGGCGAAGGGGGCGGGAGGCGCGACGAAAACCCAGGAGGTGTGGGATCCGGTCCGCGGGGAGATGGTAACCCAGACGGTCGATGCCACCACCGGGCAGCCGGTGACGACGCCCCCCGCCGGCGGGGGCTTCGATTTCTCGAAAGTGGCGGGAGCCGCCATCGAAATCTACAAGCTCAAGCAGACCGGCGAAGTCGCCAAGGCCGGCATCCTCCATCAGCAGATGGTCGATCAGCTCAAGGCCCAGGGATTGAGCGAGGAGGCGGCGCAGGCGGCCGTGAACAGGGGGGAGCAGGAGGCGCAGCAGGCTTACGCCCAGCAGCAAGGACCGGCGCCCGCGCCCCAGTACATGCCCCAGTACGCGCCCCCCGGGGGAGGAGCCGCGCCTTCGGAAGCCTCCATGCTCAGCCCCGACACCGTGAAGTATGGGCTGATCGCCATCGTCACCCTCGGAGCCGGATACGGCATCTACCAGTCGATCAAGGGCGGAGGCCGCGGCGGCCGCCGGAGCTCGAGGAGACGGTAGGGTCTGATGCACGAAATCTACGAAGCGGCGGCACGAGAGGCCGCCCGCCTGGTCCGGGAGCGAGGGTTACCGCCCTCGGTCGCGGTGAAAATCGCGGCCGATGCGGCGGTCGAAATTCGGCGCGGGCGCGGGCTCGGCGCGGTCACCGACGTCGTGAAGGACGTCGCCGAGTCCGCGCCGGTGAAGGAGGCGCGCGAGCTGGTCAGCCCGTGGCTCTGGGTCCTCTCGCTCGTCAGCTTCGGCATGGCGGTCACCAACTACCAGCGCGTCGGCCGGATGTACTCGAAGTGGAAGCGTGGGAGGGCCTCCTGATGGTCGACGCATACGTTTACCAGGCCGCGATGCTCTGCGAGGAGTGCGGCGAAAAGACCATGAGGAAGCTGAAGGCGGCCGGGAAGGCACCGGAGGATCCACAGGACGAGGAGTCCTACGACTCCGATGAGTATCCGAAAGGGCCCTATCCCGACGGGGGTGGGGAATCGGACTCCCCTGAGCACTGCGACCAGTGCGGTGTCTTTCTCGAGAACGACCTCACGGAGGCGGGCTACGACTACGTAAAGGATCTGATCGCCCAGCACTTCAAGAGCGGCCGCGGCGACAAGAAAGTGCTCAAGGAGTGGGCGGAGTTCTACGACATCCCCTTCGAGAAGGATGAACAGGAGCCGGCCGCGAATCCAAAGAAGAACGCTAAGCGCGGGCCGGGGAAGTTCAGAACTGACCTCGACTCGGACATCTACGAATTATCTCTCGAAGGTGGCCCGGACGAGGAATTGGGCGACGCCCAGGACTTCGGCTGGTACGGGCTCATGAGCGACGGGCAGTCGATCGTGGACGACCTCCGCGGACTCGGGGTCGAGCTCGACGACGAGGGCTACGAGTTCTTGAAGGATAAGGCCGGCTGCATCCTCAACGAGGACAGCCAGGGCTTCGTCACAGTGACCTATTACGACACGACCAAGGAACTCGAGAAAGCCTGGCAGGATCTCGAGGACGAGGCCGAAGAGTTCTATGGGGTCGAGGACACGGGCCCCTGAGATAGGAGAGACCATGCCGCGACACGAACATCCCGAAGAAACGGAGAAGGGCCACCAGGGCTGGCGGAACTACGAGACCTGGGCGGTCGCGCTCTGGATCGACAACGAGCAGTCCTCCCAGGAATACTGGCAGGAGATCGCGGAGGAGTGCTACGAGGACGCCCGGGAGAGCAGGGGATTCACCAAGAAGGAAGCGGCCGCCGGCGACCTCTCACAGCGGCTCAAGGATGAGTTCGAGGAAGGGGTGCCGGAGCTCGAGAACGGCGTCTACTCCGACCTCCTGAACGCCGCCCTGTCGGAGGTGTACTGGTACGAGATCGCTATGAGCCTTCTGGACGACGTCGCCGGGGACGACGAGTAGGACGCACCGACAGCGCCCTCTTTCCGTCCTCCGGGCTCACCCATTCCAAGTTGAGCGGCCCTCCGTAGAGGATCTCGATCCCAAAGTGCTTCTTCACCCACCGGTCCGCCTGCTGGTCGTTTCCTCGAGATCCGAGGTGGCCGAATTCGTGCAGGAAGAGGCCGACGAGGTGGTTCGCCGACAATCTGAGCACGGCGTGGGCCCACGCGCAGATGATGTTGGGGTGGTGGGCGACGTGCATCATGGCGCGGCGGCCTTTCAGCTCGTCGGAGTGGGCCGTCCTGAACTTCAGGATCTCCCGGCAGAGCGGGTTGAATTCGACGCGCTTCAACCTGGGGAACCTCTGGGCGACGAACTCGCGGACATACCGGAAGAGGTGGAAGACGTAGTAGAAGTCGTCCCAGTCCTCCTGGGTTCCGGTCGGTTCGCCCACGGCTACTGCGGCCCGATGATGGTGATCTTCTTCGCGTCCTCGAGCTTCTTGAGCGCCATCGTCTCCTCCCACGCGGCCTTGAATTCGGCCTCGCGCTGGTTTAGGGCGATCGTGCACTGCTTGTAGAACTCGACGGCGAAGGGCGCGGCCGCCGCCATGAGGTTCGCGCGGGTGGAAGCCCCGCCGCCTCCCCCGGCGACGTCCGCGAAGTGGTCGATGCCGACGAGGCCCCCGTCGTGGACCCCCTGGAAAATCAGGACGGCTCGTTCGAGGCAGAGCTCCGCGAACGGCGTCTCATCGGCGATGACCTGGTTGAGATGCTGGAGGATCGGCTGGAAGTAGGCCGGGTACTGCCTTTTCGTCCGGCTGGGAGGGCCGGTCGGTGCCGGCTTGTCCCAATCGGCCGGTCTTTCGCCGCCGGCGGCCGCCAAGTCCTCCTCGGCCGTCACCGGTTTCACCGCCGTTTCAAGTGCCGCCTTGGCCTTCTCGAAGCTACTGGCCCCCGGCGGCCGCTCTCCTTCGCTCATGCTCCAGTCTCCTTGCCATCGGCCAGATCATCCCCGTCGGATCGAGGCGCTCACCGCGCTTCGCCATATCGTCGAGGGCTTCCTGGATTCGGTACAGGTTGATGAGCTCCGGCTCGAGGTGCTTGAGCGCGGGCTCGAGCGGGACCAGCTCCGTGGTCTTTCCGCACTGGAAGCAGGTTCCATTGATCGGCCGGCCGGCCATCAGTCGATCGCCGTCCTTCAGGTTGAAGCCGTTGGGGAAGCAGGCGACCCCCACCATTTTGCACTCCTTGCACCGGACGACCTTGTAGGTCGGGTGATAGGTGGGGTCGGCGCGGTAGCCGGAGTCCTTCGTCTTGAGGCCGACGTTCTCGACGATGTTCTTGTCCTGGTCGATGAAGTGGACCGGGAGAGGCATCGGCATGGATGAATTGTATCATCGGGCGGCGGCTGGGCAAATAAAACGGGGCGCGGCCGTCGGAGCAACGGTCCGCGCCCCCACCCACCTTGGAGAACCCGAATCCTACTTCATGACCGTCTCCTGGTAAAGATTCCGATCACGCCGCGCCGACGGCCGCGCGCAGCTTCCGCTTCGCCTTCGTCATGATGTGGAAGACCATCGTCGGCGAGATCCCCAACGTCTTCGCGATCACCGACGGGGGGCGTTGCTCGATGTACCGGAGCTTCATGACGAGCGCCGCGCGGGCTCCCGCATGGCGGCAGATCCAGCCTAAGACGTCCTCAAGCTCGAGGCCCGCCGCCGGGTTGAAGGGCCGCCGATCGGCGATGAACCGGTCCTCCAGGACGAGGCCACGCGGGGGGCCATCGTGGAGCGCCATCGGCCCCAACGGCTTCCCCGCCTTCTGCCGATCGCGGAGATCGCGCCGCGCGTTCCGGCTCAGATGATCGGAATCCCGGAGATGGTCAATCATCGCGCCGTGGATCCGGTAGGAAAGGAAGGTCCCGGGCTTCCCCTTCCGTGGCCGGTATCGCTTGAGGCCCCTCATAAGGCCGACCATGCCTGCGGAGGCGAGGTCGTGCACGTCGACCGTGTTCCAGGGAACCCGCCGCTTCATCTTCTGGGCGATCGACCAGACGAGGGGGGTGAAGGCGGCGGGGTTGAGCATGGTTTAGTAGCGGGCTGCCGAGTTGCACGGCCACTCCGTGGTTATGAGCCACAGCGAGACGCTGGTCTCAAGCCCGCGTCGGAATAATACACGTCTGCTATGCGCCGGTCAAGTTTCGAGGGTGATGCCCCGTGTGGTGGCACATTTTGCAGATCCATTCCACGGTCAGCGGTTTGTCGTAGCCTTGGTGATGATGTGCGTGCAGATCCCTTCCAGATGCCTTCAGACCGCATCGGTTGCACGAGTCGGGCTTGACCATCCTTCCCATCCGGAGTTCCTTATAAAGGCGGACGTGCGCCTTGTGTCTTGCTCGGTGGATGGGATCAGAATGGTACTTCACCTTCATATACCTCCGATGGTTTTTCTTTTTTTCCTCCGCATCTAAGAATGGCATGGCTGGATCACTTCTCAATTGGTGTCGTGTCAAGCTGGCGGCACTTGCAGGCGCAGCGCGTGGTCTTCACGAACCACTCGTTGACGACGGTGTGGACGACCTTCGCGCAGTCGTCATGCCGGCCGTGGTTGCAGGGGATGCAGTTGGGGTCCATCAGCGCCTCGACATCGACAGGGGCTTGAGCCGGGAGACGACCATCGCCTTCCAGATCGACTTGATCCTCTCCAGCCGGATCGTGAGCGGCCCGAGCGCCCGCTGCAGGCGGTCGATGGGGGCGCAGTTCTTTTTGGCGAGTTCGAGGATCCCCTCCTTCTTGAGCGTCTTCTCGTAGACGGCCTGGACCGCGCTCTGGATCCGCTCCTCGCGCTCCTTGATCCAGACCCGGATGGGATGGGCATTGTAAATTTCGAGGCAGGTGTCGCAGCCTTTCCCGGCGCAGCCCGCGCATGTGGAATACCCGATCTTGATGGGACGGAGGCGCGATGCCGGGTTGTCGGAGGGATAGGACCAGACCTTCGCCTGGTCGAGGCCCTGGACCGCCTCGACGAAGCCCGGCTTCTGGGCGCAGGGCTCGCAAATCTGCGTGTACGACTCCTCGGAGAGCTCCGCAGGCAACCTCATCATCCGGCCGCAGCGGGCGCAGGCGTGCGGCGCCAGCATCGTCTTTCCCTTCATCGCTTCCCCCTGAATCCTTTCTCCAGCAGGTCATCACACTTCTTGCACAGCTCGTGGAGCGTCGCCCCGTTCGATTCCTTCGAGCACGGGTGCCGCTCGATCAGCTTCCCGCAGTTCCAGCACCGGATCGTCATGATGCCGGGCCGCTTCTCTGCGTCGGTCTGGTACTTCACCCACGAATTATACAATCCGCAGGCGGCCGCGCATCCTTGCCTAGGTCGTCTTGAAGGCCCGGGACAGGATGAGCATCGCCTCCTTCACGGTTTGGCACTTGATGCCGAACTGCTCCTGCCAGGATTCGTCCAGCATGAAGATGACGCTGCACTCATCGTTGAGCCGCTCCGGGCAGCCGCCACCTTCATCGTCGGAGATGATTCCGATGCGTTCGGAGCCGTCCTCGTTCTCGCCAATGACCTTGCAGATGTAGTCCATGTTGCCGCCGGTCGCCGTCGCGTCCAGGCCAAAGGTCTCCGCGACCCTGACAATCGCGGCGGGAATGTTGTAGGCGCCGCTGATTCTTGATCTCGCCATGTCCTCACTCCTCAAATAGAAGGTCAGGTGGCTATTCTAGCCGCCGAACAAGTTCCGTAAAAGCGACCGCTGCCTGTAGAGCCACGACTCCATTTCCCGCGCAGCGAAGCTGATCCGCTCGGCTCGTGTCCACCACCAAGGCCACCCCATCAACCAGCACACGAAGCCCGGGTTCAACCGCCGGCGCCCGGAAGTCGTAGGAGCCGTCGGCGACAACTCGACCCCATCCGTCGAAATCACCGGGACCCGGAGGGAACGGATCCACTTCTCCGACTGCTTGTCCAAGTCCGGCTCGTGGCGATCCACCGCCCCCTCCCCGCCCTTCCAGTCCCTCGCCTTCGGTGTCGTCCACTTCTGTACGGCCGCCTGAAGGTCGCCGCCCCCCGCCTCCTCCCGGCCGAGTTCCTTCTTCCGCTCCGCCGACTCGCCGCCTCCCGTGATCGTGCGGGGAGTCGGCCAATTCTCCACGGAATTCGGAAGGTCGTGTGGGGACTTGTGCCTCTCCGATCCCGAGTTGCCCCGCGCCATCATGTCGTGAGCCAGCGGCGTCGGCCAATCCTTCGCCTGAGTCTTCAGGCCCCCCTCGTCCACGCGCTCGTTCCCCCTCGTCCCGAAGTTCCCCACGGTCGGCGTCTGCCAGTCCTTCACATCCCGCCGCAGGCTCGTCTGCGTCTCGCTCCCGGACCGCTCCTCCGCGTTCGGGGTGTGCCACTTTGTCGTCTGGTCCACAAGCGTCGTCTGCCGTTGCGCGGCGTTCTCCCGCGGACCCTGGGCATGGTGATCCCGCGTGTTCTGGGTGCGCCAGTCCTTCGTCACCCCCGTCAGGCTGTCGCCCTTGTGCGTTCGTGGCCCAGAGTGATTTCCGCAGCTCTCCGAGTCCTCGGCCCGGGCGGTAGGCCAGGAGGAAGATGCGCTCCCTTTGATGGGGGGCACCCACGTCGGCCGCTGCCAGAGTGATCCATTCCGCATCGTACCCGAGGTCGGAAAGCGACCCGAGAACGGCGTCAAACCCTCGGTCGGGAAGAGTGAGAGCTGAGACGTTTTCCACAAAGACGTAGTCGGGTCCCACTTCGCCAATGATTCGTGCGAACTCAAACCAGAGACCGGAGCGGTTGCCGCGCTTGATCCCTTCCTGCTTCCCGGCGGAAGAGATGTCAACGCAGGGGAAGCCGCCAGCGATGCAATCCACGACTCCACGCCACGGGCGACCGTCGAAGGTGGTAACGTCGTCCCAGATAGGAGCCTCATCCAAGGTCGGTTCTTCCATCCGCGCCACGAGATCGGCCGCTGCGTAGGCTTCCCGCTCAATGTGAGCCACAACGCGAGCTCGGGGGACGGCGATCTTGACTCCGAGGTCGAGTCCGCCGACGCCGGAGAAGAGGGAGAGGACACGGAAGGGGGTAGGTGGAGCCACATTCATCCTCCTTGGGCGAAACGCGCCATGCCTTTTGCGTCGTTGAGCAGCGTCCTGACCTGCTCGTAGAGCTCGCGCTGGTGCGCGTGGAAGGTCCAGACGACCTTGTGAGTCCGGTTCAGCAGGTCCGCTCCGACGAACTGCCCGCGCGGGCCGCGTGGATGCTCTGCGAGGCTGGCATCCTCCACCGGGACGAACACTTCCCTGTCCACCCAGGAGTCGTGTCCACCTGTCCAACCCTGAAGGTGGAGCGTCGGCCGGTGCTCGATCGACGGGTGGATGATCTCCGGCATGGATCACCTCGAGAGTGCAAGAGCCTTCCAGTATTCGTACTCTGCGGATGAGAGGATGCCGATCTCCTTGTACGCCTCAGCCGCGCTGAAGATCGCCAAGGATGGTGCCAACTGCCCCTCCTTCCATCCCTTAGCGATCGCGGCGTTGAGTTGGCCCTTCAGGCCGTCTAGGAATCGGATCGCGTTCCGGTGGTGAGTGCACTTCATCGCGGCCTCTTAGGATTGGCGGCGACCTTCGCCGACGACGCAGGACGGAAGCGAAGCCCCCATCGGGTGATGAGGTAGACCGTGACCGGCCGGCCCATCGTCGCTTCCTTCCCCGCCCGCCGCGCGTAGCCCCAACGAACTAGCTTCGCGCACCACGCCGACGCGATCGCGCCGGTGGACGACCGTTCCGATGGCCGTATTCCGGCCTCCAACCCCACCTCTGGAGGGGTAAAGAGGCCATCCCCACGGCTTTTAGCCACCCTGCGGGCGGCGAGCAGCACGGCGTACCAGGGCGCGTCGTTCATGCCTCTACCCTATCCCGCCATACAGATACTTGTCAACATAATGTTTACCACGCTGTCACTTTCGGCTCTTAGTGACACGGCCGCCCCTGAGGGCGGAGAGGGCGTCGTCGGCGATCGACCGGTTGCGGTTCTCCGTGAGGTTCGAGTAGACGAGCACCATGTCGAGCTTCTTGTGGCCGAGGAAGGCCGCCACCTCCTGAGGGGAGGCCCCCGCCTCCGTCCGGATGATCCCGGCCAGGTGCCGGAGGGAATGGGGGCCAAGAACGTCCCGGACGCCCGCCACCCGCTTCACCTTGTGGAAGAGGTGCCGGATCCGCCGGCGAGTCGCCGGGTGCCCCTGGTAGAGGACCAGCCCGTCGTCCGGCTTCCGGCCCTTCACCATCTTCTCGAGGGCGGCGAAGGTGTCGTCGTCCAGCGGGATCAGGCGGACGATGGGGTTCTTCTTGTGCTTGGCCGTCGTCACCCAGAGGGCCCGCTTCTGGACGTCCAGGTCGCGGATGCGGAGCCGGGCCACCTCGACGGTCCGGAGGCCGCCATAGCCCATGAGCATCAGGATGGCTGCCGCCTCGAGATCCGCGGAGACGACCTTGGCGAGCTTCTGGAACTCATCGGTCTCCATGAAGCGGTCGGCGTGGCGTTTGCCTAGGAAGCGGTGGCGCGACGACGGCGGCGCCGAAGCCTGAGCTTTTCCCGCTCCCGCCCGAGCCGCCTTGCGTTTCGCATGGACGCCCGCCACGCGCGGTCGTGCTGTTCCTGCCGCTCCCTTTCCCGGCGCAGGACCTCCGCCTTTTTTCCCCATCCGAGTCTCCTCTCCCAATAGAACCGGCGGTCGACGACCACAATCCGTCCGCCGGCGTCGAGCTTCAGGTTCGACATGAGCAGCGGGTGGACGGTCCGGAGGGCGCGGTCGATGGCCTTCCGGTCCATCCCGAGCCGTTGGAACTGTTTCCGGTGGAGCTGGAGCGCCTAGGATGACCCACAGCCGAGGCCGAACTTGCGGAGCGCGTCGCGCTCCTTCCGCGCCTCCCCGCACTCGCTGCAGCCGTGGTGATGACGATGGTTGTTCATGGTTCGAGGCATTTCGGATCGTTGCAGTGGTGGAAGGAGATGTCGATGTCGTGCTGGATCCCGAAGTGGGCGGTGATCGACACCGGCACCATTTTGAGGTCTCCCTTGTCGAGGTCGGGCTGGGCGATCGGCTGTCCGCACAGCTTGCACTTGATCGCTTGGATCATGTCCGGGGAGCCGGGAACGTACTCGAACTCGAACAGGTCCTTCGTCTCCATCATCGCCCCTCTTTTCCCGCCACCGCCTCGATTCCAGCCCGGGCGGCCGCCAGCCAGGCATCGGATGGCCGGTCGCTCCCGTCGCCCTGGGCCCACCCGCACTGCCCGCGGCGGTAGTGCTTCAGGACGGCCGCGCGGAGCTCGCCCGGCACCATGAACCAGTGCCGGCGGCACATCAGGATCTCCGGCTTGACGGGGATTTCGCATCCTCGGGCGTGGCAGTGGTGAGCAGCGAGTAGACTGCGTCCGGCGACGGGTCGATGATCTTGTACCCCGCCGCGTGCCTCTTCCTCTTGCATCTTCCCCCCCTGCATCTGCATTTCGCGGCGCGGGCGCCGATCGGCGAGCCGCATCGACCGCAGTCATAGGTCAGTGAGTGCCTCACGCGCTTTCCGCAGTGGCCGCAGCGGACGCGATGGTTCCGGCAGCTCATCCGCCGATCGCCTTCCTGATCTTCCTGACACTGCCTTCGATGTCCGCCGTGGCTCCCTTCCCGTCGCGCCGGCCCGTGCCGTTGCAGGGGGCGCACTTCACGAAGACGAACCCGATCTCGTCCGGCTTCGCGCCCTCCGGCCATTCCTTCGGGTTCTTCGTCGGGTAGAAGCCCATTCCTTCGCACCGCCCGCGGCAGACGGTCTTCGGATCAGGATAGGAGCGACCAGCCGCTTTGTAGCGATCTGTGACTTCTAGGAACCTCACGCGCCGGATGATGCTCATCGTCCCTCCCTGATCTCATATTGCTCTTTCAAAGCCGTCTCCACGATCATCCACGGCTTCGGGTCGCCGTAGGCACCATGGAGGCGCACCTGCCAGAAGGTCGGCAGCCCCTCAAGCACCATCGACCCAGTGATCTCGATCGTCTGTTGGATCGTCTTGTGCCTGAGCACGAGGTCCAGCTTCGGGGTCCACGGCTTGAGAACGGTGGGCGGTGCCGGAGCCGGTTCAACGGGGTCCACTGAAAGGTCCCTTCTGTTTCTGGGCCATCGCGTCGTCGTGCCGCGCCCAGAGACCCAGGCCGATCTCGAACAGGCAGATGAGGGCCACGATGGATATCCCCACCCTCGAGTCAGACGGCATCGCCTTGACGATCGCGAAGTACGCGCAGACGGTGCAGAGGAAGATATTCCACCGGATCGCGATCGACATCCACCTGTTCATTAGTCCCTCTACTAGTGCGGGCAGTTCTTTCCGTCGCCGTGGACCCCGGTGCAGAACCCGTCTCCGAACGCGGCGAAGACGCTTTTCGCGACGTCGAATGTCTTCACTGAGCCATCTTCGATGCGCCTCCAGGTGTAGACATGCGCTCTTTGCCCCATCTCCCGGTCATGGTCGGTCCGCGCCTTGGCGATGATGCCCTCCGCGAATTCGTCGAGTTGATGGGCGAGCGCGATATCCATAGATCACCTCCCGGACATGAACTTGTCGCGGCGCCAGTAAACCCAGAGAACGCCGAGGCCGCAACCAATGAATGTGGCCGGCATCATCAGGCTTGGACCTCCAAGCCAGTCATGAAGCCATGCCGCCGGAAGACCGACGGTCAGCCCGCCAAAGACGAACCCGCCGAGATAATCCTGATCGCGCTGGTCCGCCTGCTTACGCTCGGCTTCCTTCTTTCGACGTGCATCGCACTCGGGGCAGCTCATCCTACACCGGCTTCGGGCCGACCCCAAAGTACGGCTTGGCCGCGCCCAGCGTGACCATCTGGTCGTTCACGGTCGGCTTGCCTGGAACGGGGATGATCTTCCCGAGGATGCGGCCGTACTTCTCCGCCTTGTCCTTGACGGTTTCGATCACGATGGGACGGTTGATGGGCAGGATGTTCTCCAACGCCTCCTTCGACTTCTTGCCCTCGGGCGTGGCGAGCTCCGGCGCGTTGATACCGTAGAGCCTGATCTTCAGGCCGTGAATCCAAAGGCTGAAGCCGAGGTCCACATCCAAGGTCACGGTATCGCCATCGTGGATGGCCCGGACGATGGCGTCGTAGGTGTAGTCGCTCATGGGGTTCTCCTTTTTTCCTATGCACTCAAAATAGGTCTTACACGACGGCGATCCCAACGTTCTCAATTCCCAGTGGAGTCCACGCCGAAACCCAAGAGGTCCCCTTCGGCGATGGAAGGCCGGATCTATCGTAAGAACTCATGGCGGCGTTCTGAGTTCTGTACTGCTTCGCATCCTTTGATGTTTTCTTTCCAGACCATGCGCCATACGGCGCAGTCTCCGAACGACTTGTGTTGAGCAGGCGAACAAATCGTCTTCCATTCCAAGTGTGCGTAATTCTGGACGTTCCGCCATACCACCGCCCCGCACACAAGATCCACGTTTTCATCTTTTCTCCTTTGGCATAAATGCCTATTTCTCTGTGCCGCTAGTCCTTCGGTTCTTCCATCCGACTTTCAGCGAGGGTGCATCCGCCGCGGTCTCCGCCGCAGGGAGGATACCCTGGCCGCTGGTATCCATCAACGTTCGTGATCCACTGGGGTCCGTAGCCGTACTTGTTTTCCCCGTCGAACTTGACGAGCCGAACAAGCGTCCCGACCTCGAGGTGACAGAATCCTGGCTGCCCCACGACGGCGAACATCCCCACTTCCCACTTCATCGTCATTCCCGTTTCCCGTCGGCCGCCTTCGTCATCTGCCGGTCGTGGAACCGATGGTAGGCCACGACCTGGTCCACCATTTTGAACGGCCAGAGCTCGGCCATGTCCCGGAACCAGTGGCCGTCGGAGGCGTTGTCGATCGCGTCGCGCCAGCGCGGCAGCCAGCGGAAGACATCCGACCGATGGCAGACCTGGTTGTGGTCGAGCTTGTTATAGGGGTCGTCCACGAACGGGAGGAAGATGCCGCGGCCGATCCGATTGCGATCGACGTCCGTGAACAGTTCGTGACCGTAGGCAACCATGACCTTCGGGTCCTCAAACGCCTTGTCGAAGACCTCGAACCGGCCAGGGGCGTACCAGTCATCGTCGGCGAGGTAGTGGACGATCCGCCCGCGGACGAACGGGATCGCGTCGTTGATCCGCTGGACGGCCCGGTTCTGGACCGACCCTTCGTCCTTCGTCCGGTCGCCGACAACCAGCGCGACGCGCTGGTCGGCAATCGTCGCTTTCGGCGTCCAGGTGAACCAGAGTCCCCCAAGGACCTCGCGAATGACATCGTACACCGGGTCTTCGGACCCGTCGTCGGCGATGATGACCTGGATGTCGTCGCGCATCTGGTCCGCGACCGACTGGAGGGCCTGTCTCAGGAAGTGGGGGCGGTTGTAGCAGGAGACGATGACCGTGTGGGTGAAGTCGGTCGGCCAGGGCTCCGCCTTGGCGGGGTGGGACTGGTATAGGTGCATGAGGATGGAGCCTTCCCGCTCAGTGTACTGCTCGAATCCGATCCTCTGGTAGAGCCCGAGCGCCCGTGCGTTCTCATTCTTCACCGACAGGTAGATGCGACGGACCATCAGTGTCTCGAACGCGAACTTCAGGAGGAGGAGCGACGCGCGCTTGGCGATGCCCCTCTCCCGGACGTCGTCCTCCCCGATCATGAGCCGGCCGAACTCAGCTCGAGGTCCGTCGATGTTGTAGAGCGACACCTGGCCGACCGGCCGACCGGCGAGCTCGATGATGAAGAGGAGATCGCTGTCCGACGGAAGATACTTCTGCTGGTACCAGCCAAGATGGTTCTCCCAGCCGATGATGTCGGAATGGTGGAATCCGCCGCGGACGGAGGGCTTGTTCCTCCACTCGAGCGTCTTCGGCAGATCAGCCTCCTGGATCAGCCGTAGGCTGACGTCGCCATCGACGATCGGCAGCATCGGTGTTTTCATGTCAGGCACGCCTCCAATGTGCTGCACACCCTCTCGATGTCCTGGGCAAACAGGCTGCAATGGAGCGGAAGAGATAGGAGTTGAGAAGCCGCCCATTGCGCCGCCGGCACGAGGGGGGCCTGGTTGCGGTACATCCGGTAGTCGGTGTTCGAGGCGTAGTGGACGCCGGGGAAAATCTTCTGCTCGTTCAGGAAGAGCAGCGTCTTGTCCCGCAGGCCGTTCTGGATCAATACCTGGTAGAGGTGCCGGGACGGAGTGCAGCCGGGGTGCATCAGGACGGGCTGGATCGCTCCCGACCTGAACAGGCGATCCAAGTGGGTATCGTACATCGCCGCGTAGGACCGGCGCTTATCGTTGTCCCGCTCGAGGTGTCTCAGGCCGACGATCCCGAGGGCCGCCATCACGCTGTTCCCGTGGTACTTCCAACCGATGTCCGTGACGTCGTACTTCCACTTGTAGGCGTTGCCCGACTCCCGGGTTCGGGTGAAAGTGTCCTTGTCGATCCCTAGCCAGCTCAGCTTCCGGGCCAGCGTGTCGAACTCCGGGTTGGCGAAGCAGACCATCCCGCCGTCGGCCGTCGGAAGGTTCTTCACCGAATGGAAGCTGAAGACGGCCGCGTCGGCGCCGTGGCCGGCGTGGACCTTCTCACCGAGGACGTTGAGCCAGGTCCCGGCCATGTGGGCGGCGTCGAGGATCAGCTTCAATCCGCGCGTCCGGCATATTTCCATCACCTCACCCAGCCGCCCGGCGTTCCCCCCGAGCCCGACGAACATCACGGCCCGGGTCTTCGGCGTGATCCGGTCTAGGAGCGATTGGGGGTCGAGGCAGAGATAGCTGTCAACGTCGGCGAAGACCGGCTCGAACCCCTCATAAAGGATCGCATGGTTCGTCGAGACGAAGGTCAGCGGCGTCGTGATGATCTCATCCCCCACCTCCCATCCGCCGGCCGCTCCCAGGATCGAGACGGCCAGGTGGAGGCCCGCGGTCGCGGAGCTGACGAAGTGGGCGTTCTCGAAGGAGGTGTACTGCTTCCAGACCCGCTCGAACTCGAGGGTCTTGTACCCGAGGCCGGTCCAGCCTCTTTGCAGGCAGTCCCGGATCTCATCGAGGCATCCCTCGACGTCGTACTCGGGCCGGAAGACATGGATTTCCTTCATCGGTACCTCAGAGGCCGCGTGTCGCGGAACATGGCGACGTACACCTTGCGCTTGATGATGAAATGCCACCAGGCGCCCCCGCTGTTAATAAGGCGATTCGCCTCTTCGCTGGTCATGACCCGGACGCCGCCTTCTCGACCTTCTTCTGGGGTTTCGCGGGGGCGGCGGTCGGGGATCCGGGGCGCGGCGCGGTGAGGCTCTTGATCTGCTCCTCGAGCCCGGCGACACGCTTGATGGCCTCGACCCGCTCCTCCGACGCCGCGTCGCGCTCCGCGAAGGCGCGGTCGCGCGCCTTGATCGCCTGCTCCATGGTGGTTCGGAATCGGGCCGTCTGACTTGCCGCCTCATTGGCGTCGCTCATCGACACCTTGAGGGTTGCCTTCAACTGGGCGATCTCCGCGTCCTTCTCCTTATTGGATTCGGTGATTCGCTTCGTCAGCTTCGAGACCTCCATCTTCAGTCCGTCCCTCTCCTTTGTCACCCTCTCCAGGGCCAGGCCGTCTCCTGCGGCCTCCGCCTTCTCCGCCCGCGCCTTCCACCGATCGCGGTCGGCCGCCAGCTCGCCCATCCGCTTCACCTTCTCGCCGTGCATGGCCGTGATCCTGTCCCGGTCGGCCGTCAGCTCCGAGATCCTCTGTTCCTCGGGGGTCGGGGCACTCAGCGGCGGCGCGGCGGCGGCCGCCAGCCCGGCGAGCGTTGCCGCAGCGCGGGACATGGGTTTCGGTTCCTGCTTTTCATCGGGCATCGAAATCTCCTTACATGAGTTTCAACTGGGATAGTTCGGGTTCGATCCGCTTGCGGGCGAGCTCTGCGTAGGCCGGATTCAGTTCGATCCCGACGAAGTTCCGGTTGGCGCGCAGCGCGACCAGAGCCGTCGTTCCCGAACCCATGAATGGGTCGAGGACAATGCAGGGCTTCACGCCGGGTATGAAGGCGCGGTCGCAGGAGCAGGTTGGCTTCCAGCCGACGGTCTGTGAACGGCGCTCGAGGCGTTGGGTGTACCCGGCCGTTCCGAATTCCAAGTGCTTCCGATCAGTCGATCGAGGACCGTTCGTGGTGCGGTTGCCGGGGTTCGCGTATTCGACGTCGATGACCCGCTCATAGGGTGCCCCGCACTTCAAGCAGGCACCGATCTCGCTCGTGCCGGCGAGGACGCAAGGCTCGACCAGCTTCGCCGGGGTGGCGATGAGTCCGCAGGAGCAATCGAGCGTCCATCCCATCGTCGTGATCTTGTTGATCCAGCCTGGCTTGTGACCGTCCTTCTGCCGGTTCGACCCCTGGTCCTGCGCGTCGGCGTCCTGATCGCGCCCATCGACGACGAAGGTCTTCGCCGCCTTGGCCGTCGGGATCAGCTCCTTCTTGAACTCCCGTTTGAGCGGCGTCCCGCAGATGGAACAGCAGCCGCCCTCGCTCGTGCCAGCAAGGACGCAAGGCTCCACGAGCTTCTGGGGGAAGGTGGCGAAGTGGGCGTCGGGGTATGCCTCTGTCGGGATCACCCAGACCGACCGCTTGTTGCGGCCAAGCGGGTTGTTCCACTTCGTAGCCATCCGCATCCCCAAGCCGTCACTCATCATCGTTCCGTGGGCACCCTCGACCACCTTCTTCTTGAGGTTGACGAGCGCGGTCCGGCTGTTGCGATGATCGGCGCACGCGGCCGCCTTCGGACCGCCTGACTGGTCGTCGAACCCGGGCTGGCTGATCCGCTCCATGCTCGACTCGGTCATGGGCTCCCGGATCGCCTCGGCATCGTAGAAGTAGGTCTCGCTCTTCGAGAGGAGGAAGACGTACTCGTGCGACTTGGAGGGCCGGTCAGTGACGCTCTCTGGCATCGGATTCGGCTTCGACCAGACATTGTCCATCCTCAGCCACCATCCATCGGCTTGCAATGCGAAGGCGAGGCGCCACGGCATCCCGAGCATGTCCTTCGGCTTCAACCGGGGTGCCGTCTTGTGCGGATCGTCCTGTCTTTCCATCCGGTCGCGGCGGAAGGATGCCCGGCGGCCGGCGCCCTTCACCTTCTTGCTCTCATCCTGCCCACCCGTGGAGCCCTGCAAGGTCGAACCTTCGCTGCTTCCCGGCCCGGCGGATCCCGTGACGTAGCTGTCTCCCATGTTGAGCCAGAGGGTGCCATCGCTCCGGAGTACGCGCCGGATCTCCCGAAATACATCAACCATGCGTTCGACGAATAGCTCAGGGGTGGGCTCGAGGCCGATCTGGCCGGGCATCCCATAGTCCCGGAGGCCCCAATAGGGCGGCGAGGTTACGACGGTGTGGACGCACTCATCCGGCAGCTCGCGCAGCCGCGCGATGACGTCGCCCACGAGGATCTGGTTCCTGAACTCCACGATTACCCGGCGTCGGCCGCCTCCAGGAGCTCGTCGCAGAGCCGCATCACCTCATTGTTCTTGCCCACCAGAACGCCGGCCGTCCGGAGGACGCTTAGGGAGTTCCGGAAGCCGCCCGACCAGGAATAACCTGCGGCGGCGACCAGTTCGTCTGGCGGAAGGCCGGGTGGATTGTCCTTTAGGGCCGTCAGGATCTTCCGCTCCGCCGACCCAAAGGACGGGTGCCTGAGCCAGTAGTCCACGAGCTGCGCTCCCACCGGGAGCGGGTCGTAGCCGACCTGGGTGATTGCCTCCATCCCCGTCGTCGTGATCCGCATGGTCTCATTGTTCGAGCCGACGATGTAGCCGCTGGACCGGAGCAGCGACAGGGAGTTCCGGAAGCCGCCCGACCACCGGTAGCCGGCGAGAAGCGCCAGCTTTCCGGAAGAGCAGCCTTCCGTGTAATTCGCGAGGACGGTGAGGATCGCGCGCCCCGCCTTGTCGAGCGACTCGCCGTCCGGGTCGCCTTCCTCTCCTCGCCCGTTGGGATTGAAGACCGGTGGATATGGCAGCTTGGACCGGCTGATCGCCTCGCGCGACGGGAGGCCGGGCCGGTGGCCCGAGTAGTTCGTCCCTCGAGGCGGCGGCGTAATCACCATGTCCATCGGCCCTGGCTTATTCAGGCCGTGGGGCATCGGCCGCGACGGAATCTTCGCCATGTTGTCGATCATCTTGACGGCCCGCTCGAAGCTCTCCCAGAAATCACGGAGGCGTTGGACCGACTGCTGCATATCGCGGGCGCCGTTGCCGGTCTTTTCCGCGATCCGCTCGAGCATCCTGATGTCGGCCGCCTTGATGACCGGCACCTCGACCTTCTTGATCTGGGGGGCAGCGGCCAGACTGCCGGCCCTGCGCGCCTCCAAGGTGGAGGGCTGCCCCCGTTTCACCTGGGCGAGCTCGACGGTGAGCTGGCGGACCTTCGCTTTCAGCTCCGCCTGCGTCTTCGCTTCCTCCTCCGCCTCCTTCGGCAGGTCCGCCAGCCGCGGCAGGAGGGCCTTGATCTTGGACGGCGCCGGAGGCGGCGCGGCGGCGTGCTTCGACGATCCCGGCTCCGGGTGGGTGGTCTGGGCCTTCCCGATCTTGATGAGGATGCGCTCCTTCGAGATCGCGCGGCCGAAGCCCCAGAAGCTCCCCGGCTCGAGGAGCCGGAGGCCCTTCCGGAACTCGTTCTTGTCGGCGGAGGACACGGACAGGAGGTCGATCGCTCGATCGACGTCAACGTCCTCGAAGGTCATCCCGACGAGGCGGTTGAGCATCTGGCCGGTGATGTGCTTCGAGAGACGGGCGAGGCGCTGTGTCGCGGGGATCGGGCAGAAGCCGCGCTTCCGGCCGCGCTCGACGAGGTCCTGGATGGCCGGAGCCGCCTCGCTCATCGTCCCCTTCTTCCCGTCCTCCGGGCAGAAGAGCTGGCACTCGTCGATGAAGAAGACGAGTGGCCCCCAGAGGTTCTTCGGGGCTGACATCAGGGCCTCAACGAAGAGCCGCATCCAGCGGTGGCGGTCGGCGGGCTTCAGGTCGTAGAGGTCGAACACGGCTGACGCGCGGAGCTCGAGGAGCTTGTGGGCGAGCAGCGCGGCCGTCCTCGGATCGGCCGGCACATCGCCGCCCTTGCCGACCAGGAAGAAGCCGAACTTCTCGCGCAGCGTGGCGAACTCGCCCTCCGGGTCGGCGATGAAGATGGGGACGGGGCCGAAGAGCTTCTCGCAGAGCAGGCGGATCAGGTAGCTCTTCCCGCCGCCGGAGTTTGCCTGGATGAGGAGGCGGGTCAGGAGCAGAGTGTCGATGTCGATCTCGACGTTTCGGCCACCGGACTTCCCGATCACGATCTTTGCCACAGCTCTCTCCTTTGCGAATCGTCGGAACGCTTGACGTTCCCTTCCATCCGCCTTACACTTCTTATGGGTGACAGGGCGGGGAGGCTGCCCTACGGTCTTCGGACCCGGCCCGCGCGACGGGCGTCGGCCTCCCAGCTCTGTTTCCCCCTCTCTCCAGGGCCTGGTCGCCTATGAAAGGGTTACTCCCCTCGATGCGGTGACCAGGCTCCTTTTTTTCTTGCTATTCCCCTGGCCCATAGCCTCTTCCCTCCTTCGCCTCGCGCTCGAGCTTCTTCGATTTCCGGCAGTCCTTGCACCGCTTCGGGTCGTCCCACCCCTTCTGCTTGAAGAAGGTGGCCTCGCGCTCGTCGTAGTAGAACTCCTGCTTGCAGTCGCTACAGGTCAGCTTTTTTCCCGGCATCGGCGTCTCCCTCCATCTCCTTGAGTATCTCGTCCCGCGATTTCCCGGTCGCGGGCTTGCCGCCATGTTCGATGACGTCCTGGACCTTCTTCACGACCGCCTCGATCGACGATGTCAGCTTCTCGACGGTCCCGTCCTTCGCGAGCTTGTCGATGAAATCGACGACCACCCGCGGCTGGTCTCCGAATTGGTTCACCATGTCCTCGACGGACTTGATGACGACCTTCGCGTCCGCGACGAGTGGTTTGATCTCATCGCGCAGCTCCGACAGGATCTTGCTCTGCTCGATCGCCTTGTCCCACATCTTCAGGGTGATGTTAAGGAATATCGTGACGGCGGGGAAGGAGACGCTGCACGCGGCCATCATCACGAAGGCGTGGAAATAGCGGTCGTGACTGGGGGAGAAGGTGATGTAGAGTGCCGCCATCGGGATCCCCACGGACGATCCGATCACGAACAGCAGGACGACGGTTCGGCGGCTCATGTTTTATGTCCTGCCGGCCTGAAGGTCCTTGGCGTACTGGTCGATCTCGGCCTTGAGATCGTCCATCACCGCCATGTCTTTCGCCGTCGGCTCCTCGCCGGGTTCGAGGACGGACAATAGGCCCGACCACATGGAGACCGCACCGGCGTAGAAAGCCCGGCGGCACTCCGTCCGCTGAATCTCGTGGGCGTCCAGCGGAATGACGCGGATCTCGAAATCACGCCAAGCGTCGGCAATCAGTTTCTTCATTGTTCTACCGAGTTGTGTCGTTCGGCCATGTCGGGTTCATCGGCCACGTTTGAATCATCATGGAAGCGTAGCGCACGCAAGAGCAATCGAAACAATGACCCATGATTCCGCCGATCACCGTGGGTCCGGCGTAATCGACGTAATGCCTGCCCATTCCGTGTCCACAGGTACACATAGATCTCTCGTAACCTGCTATTCCCAAGCGTGGAGGACGATAGCCCCTTCACCGAAGAGGAGCGTCCCGATGAACCGGCGGCCGTCGAATTCGTCGCCGATGTTTCCGCCTGTGGCTGTGATGAGAACCTGTCGGCGTTCCTTCTCGGCGTTGGGGTCTACGAGAGCCCAGAGGACTCCCTTGCCGTGCTGGATGGCCGCCGAGAGGATCTTCGCCCCCTTCGGCATCTCGATCACGTTGCGAGGCTCCCAGCCAGCGGAGCCGTTGCCGTACTCGATGTCGAGCGGGTACTTGTAGATTGATCTCATGTCGTCATTCCTCCGATTCACGTTGGCCGCAGACAAAGCAGCGAATCATCCCGTCCATCAGGACGGCCGACTCGTCGCCGCAGTTCGAGCAGGTTCGGTGTTCCATGTCATCTACGCTCCGTTAAGCGCGTTTGCAGTCACTACAGATCACCGGCTCACAGGAAAGAGCCGAAGGGTATTCACAGTAGAGGCACCCCCAGCGATGACACTTTTCGCAACGGGCGAAAGCGTCCTGTTCACAGGAGCTACAGATCGTCGCCGCGGCTGGCTCTTTCTTGTTCATGTCACCGACGCTCCAGATTATGTCCCCGGCCGGTTGATCCACCAGTGCGTCGCCATCCAGGCGAAGAGAACGGTGCCGACGTAGTTCGGCCAGAGCACCATGAGAAGCCGCGTCTCAGTCAGATCCGGATGGTGGAACCGGTAGACGAGCGCCGACATGACGCAGAATACTGAGGCGGTCACGGCGGCGACAAACATCACCGCGAATAGCAGCTTGGCTGCCCGCTTTCTGTTCGCACTCATGGATTCTCCGTCGGCGCCGCCGGCGCCGATTTCATAGTTTCGCATCAGCCCTTCCAGAGGTGGTCGAGGGAGTTCCTCGAGATCCCGATCCGCGACCCCAACTCCTGCATCCTCTCGTAGAACGATTTCATCCGAGCCTTGAGCTCCGGTCGGCGCGTGTGATCGAAGTCCCGGTAGATGGCGATCAGTTCGTCGACCGCGTCCATGAACGCCTTCTGCTGCACCTGGAGGGTTTGGATCATGATGGAGTCCGTCGGGGCCGCCTTCTTCAGGCAGGCCCCGCAGACGACGCCGGTGGATTCCATCGGCACCCAATTCTTGCCGCAGCGCACGCACAGGATTTCAGTCTCAGTTCCGTCGGTCACGGCTACATCAGTTCCTTGATCTTCTTCGCCAGGGCGATGACCATGTCGGACGACAGCAGGCGCTTGTCAATCTCCTTCTGGATGAAGTCGCCCCAGAATTCCCTGATCCGGCTCTCGACCTCGCCGTTGACGGCGGCGTTCAGTTTCTCCCGGAGGAGGACCCGGACCTGCTCTTCGATGTTCAGGGGGAGCCGTTCGACCTCATGCCGCATCCGGCGCATGAAGGTGTCGATGAACTCGTCCCCGAACTCGGCCTTCATCTTTTCCTTGACGGCCTTCTCAGCAGCGTGGAACGCCGCGCGCAGCTTCGCGCCGGCGGCGTCGACCGACGGATCGGACAGCTCTCTGGACGTTGAATCGCTCTTCCTATTCATGGTCGCCTCCTAGTGGATGATGGGCATCTCGTGCATCGGCGTCCCGTGGTCGCGGGCGCGGATGATCTCGCTGACGATCGTGTCGATCGAATAGTTTTTCAGCGCACCCGAGCGGACCAACACCTGCACGGAATTGCACTTCGTGTCGTAGGCGAGGAACACGGGCTGCTTGTAGGATGAGCCCGATGGGTTCGTGACGATCAGGTCGGACTCCACGACCCGATACCGTTCATTGCTCATGATCCCTTCCTCCCCCGGCCTTCCTTGGCCTCCCGGATCCTCCGATCAAGAATCGACCGGAGATCGACCGCGCAATGGAGGTGCATCTCCTCGCTAACCTCGATCTTCCCGAGATTAGCTCCGAAAATCGGATCTTTGACCGGCGCGTTGAGGGTGACCTGGATCACCACCTCGCGATCGCGCGTCGGCTTCTCACAGACGAAACAAGGTGAGCCCCGACTGGTCACGACGTTGACATTTTTCTCGATCACGCTGATTCCTTTCCTGCCAAGCCTATGCCCGCCAAGCCATCCGTGTCTCGACTTTCCACGACTGCCGGGCCATCATCACCGAACCGGGCCTGTCCCTCCTGGGCATCCCAATCCGCGACTGCCGTGACATTTCAAACTGGACCGATCCTGGCCGTGGCGTCCTATCCACGACTGCCGAATCATGCCCCTCCATCATCACCAAACCTACCCGGATCAGGCCAACCTATCCAAGGCTGCCCTTCCACGCCATTGCACTCCTTCGCAATCCACGACTCGCTCCGCCCAACTACGCCGGACCCAGCCTCGACTGCCACGCCGTGCCCCGCATTTCCTCGCCCGGCATTACCCATCCGGTCGCGCCCAACAGCCCACTGCTGAACAGGCATTGCCTTGACTGCCTTCCGTGCCTCGCCCAGGCTGTCCTTCGCAAACCATGCCCGAGCGGTACATCCCTTGCCATGTCAACCAAGTCTGCCACCCGCGCCATGACTCGCCCCGGGGCGGCTGACCTTGACCCACAAACCATGACTGCCGCGCCCAGCCGGATCTACCGGAGCTGATCGAACCTGCCCACATCAATCCACGCCAGGACGAGACTGCCGAACCGAGCCCCGCCCCACCTAATCTGGACGTCCCTCCCGGACCTCAACTGCCGTGCCTCATCACGCCAAGCCAATGCTTCCTCTGCGGCCCGCAACGTATGTCCCGGACCTATCCGCGGCTGCCTTCCGTGCCGAGCCGCTTCCAACCCGGACGTTGCAACGCTCTCCCGCCCGCACAATACCTCTCCGCGTCTAATCTGCCGTGTCCCACCAAATCAGGGCACCCAATCCTTGACGGGCCTGACCGTCCTCGACTGCCGTGTCTCAACACCCCCTGCCACGACTGGTACCGCCCTTACTGTCCATGACTGCCTCCCGGACCGAACCTCGCCACACGCAGCCCCGCCCTACATCGGCTTCGCGCTCCATCTCGTACCGTGACTGCCTTCCGTGACCGACCAGAACTACCTACCCAGAAAATGCCATTCCCCTCCAGGACTGGACTGCCGAACCACGCCCGACCTGACCGCTCCCAACCCACACGCACCCGACCGTGACTGCCGTGTCAGAACGTCCGCGCCTCTTCAAACCTACCGATGCTAGGCGTGTGCCAGCTTCCGCCGGCCCTTCTTCGCCTTGCCCTTGAACTGTGCGCGGACCCGCGCGACGACGATCCGGATGTCGTCGAGCTCTTTGTACCGCCGATACTTCTCGCCCAGCGCCCGGAACTCCTGGAGTGCCTGATGGACGACCTGAGAGCGAAGTCCAGAGTCCTCCATGATGCGATCGACGGCGACGTAGACCCGCTGCGACTTTTCGTCGTCCTCGAGCCGGACGTTGAAAAAGAGCCGCTCGGGGCGGCGTCGGCCATTCTCGTCAACCACCACCACGCGGACATGGTTGATGAGCTGACGCGCCCGCCAGACCCGGTGCTTGTGGGCGGCGGAAGCGTCGTTCCAGTCGAAGAACCGATGGAGCGGGGAGCGCGGGTTCTTCGCGAGCTCCACGACTTCGGCTGGTTTGAGCCGGCGGCCCGACTCCTGCTCGATCTTCCGGAGGACCGGCCCGTAGGCGGCGACGTCCTCGTTCGAGATCGGGCCGTTCGGGGCGGCCATGTAGACGAGAGTTCCGGTGTTCATCTTCTTTCCTCGGGGAAAACGGCGGGGCGCCGGACCACCCGGCACCCCGCCTTGTCAGAGGGCTTCCCGATCAGGCCCGGCGGACCGCGAAGGTCCCCCAGGTCGCCGCACCCGGTTCCTTCTCCGGGCGTCCCTCGCCCACGCCGACGTGGAAGCCGGCGTGCTCGAAGAGATTGGCGATCTGCTCGACGGTCAGAAGCGTCTTGTTGTACCGCACCTGAACCCGGGCCGACCACTCGCTGAACTCCCCGCGGTAGCGGAGGTCCGGCTGGCGGTTGCCCCACGGGCCGACGCGGACGATGTCCTCCCGCATGGTGACCTTGACGTACTTCAGCGGGACGAGCTCGCCGACGACGTGCATCGCGCCCTTGATGAGGGTCTTCGTCGTGCCCTGGAGGAAGGAACACGCGCTCACGGCCGCGCTCTTGAAGGCGGCCGCCGGCACCCCGAAGGTGTCGGGCTTGTAGGGCCACGAGCCGCCGATGTCGAGCTTCTTCTTCGGCACCCGGCTGTGGTTGATGATGTGGAGCGACCCGACGAACTCCTCGAACGGCTTGCGGACCTCGCGGCCCAACTTCGCCTTCTTCAGGTGCTTGTCCCGCATCTCGCGGCGTGCCTTCTCCGGGAACTGATTGACGACGAGCGGCGCCGTCCCGATCAGCTCCAGTTCGATCACCGCCGTCTGGATGGGCTTGATCTCGACGCTGGTCGCCTTGCCCCGGGCGCCTCCCTTCGGGGAGTGGACGACGGCCGACTCGTCGCCGTTCCCATTGCCTTCCAGCACATCCTTCGGAATCCTCGGACCGGTCATCAGCCTCGCTGCCATGGCTCTGCTCCTAAGTGGGGGTGAAAAAAGTAAACGATCAGATGTCGAACGATTCGTCTCCGATCCCATGTTTCGGCTTCTGGGGTTTCGCCGCCGGCGGCTCGATCGCCAGCTTCCAGCACGGCGGGCACCATGTCGTGTCGCAGTGCTTGCAGCGGATGATCTGCGGGCTGTAGTTCGAGCAACGCCCGCACCGGTCCTGCTTTTCCGCTTGGAAGGTGAAGACCGCGTTGACGGTCTGGCAGCGTGGGCATTTCATAGCAGGCGGTTCTCCTCGCTCCAGAGGTAGTCGCCGACGTAGTACAACGCCCCGACCGAGGCCGCGAAGATCACGAGAGCCAGGATCATGTTAGTCAATCTTTTCTAGGAGCACGATGGCCCGGTACTTCCCGGTCAACGGCTCCCTTCTACCGAAGAGGCCGTGAAGGGTCTGGGACGCTCCCTCGAACTGGAGCTGGCCGTAGCCGAGGCTCTGATTGTGGAAGTCGAACTCCGTCGTCAGGACGATGGAGAACTTCTCGAGGGCCTTCTGCGGGAGATCCTCGGCGAACTTAGTGACGCCCGCCATGTCCCGCTTGCACCGCTCGATGACCCTCTGGGCGCTTTCCCCGCGGGACTCGATGTGCTTGCCAATATTCTCGAGCTCCGACTTCCCCTCTTCGATGATCCGCTTCAGCGCATCGTGCATGTGTCCTCCTATGATCGTCCGGCCCGGCGCCGCCGGGCGACGTCTTCGACGAATGCTTCGACCTCCGCCAGCGTCATCCCGGCGTGGACGAGCGCCTCCCGGGCCGTGTGGTACGCGGTGATCGCGTAGCTGCCGGCCGACCGGTTCATGGCGTTGCACTTCTCCTCGAGCATCCGCTTGAGCCGCTCGATCCTCTCGCCGCACGTTTCGCAGACCATCAGACCTTGTCCTTCTCCCCCTCTTCCAGCTTCGTCACCACCTGCGACAGGAAGTTCGTCCACGAAAAGTCCCCGCGGAGGGACTGACGCTTCTTCCACCGCTCCTTGATCTTGTCCAGGTCGTTGAAGACATCTTCGTTGATCTGGATGGCCCGGAATCCGTCTCTCGACATGGATGAATCTCCCTGTCTTGGTTTTAGATAGTGTAATCCAGTGTTACACGCTGTCAAGGTGATTCGCGATCGGAAATTCACGAACGCGGAGGTCCTCCGGCCACTCCGCCGGATCCCCGCCCTTTCGGTCAGCCAGCAGCATCGGTGGACCCTCGACATGACCGGGGAATGAGGGCGCGGCCAGCGGGACGGCGCCGAGCTGCTTCACGAAGCAGGGCACCCCGAACGCCTGGCACTGATGGATCACGGAGCGGGCCCATGCGATGTCGAACGGCCGCGCACCGTGGCCGCTCTCCCCTCCCACGATGATCCAGGACAGCCATTTCTCCGGATCAGAGATGACGCGCCAGTACGGCGTGAAGTCCACCGGCCCGAGTGCCGGCTCGTAGCTCACGAAGCGGACCGCCGCCGGGGTGTCGAGCAGGAGCGGGATCCGCTCGTCGGCGGTCTTCTGGTTCTCGACGGAAACGCCAAGCCAGATGTTCCGGATCGTGTGCATGTACTCCGGCGGGCAGTTCATGAACGCCTTCATCTTCTGGGCCCGCTTGGTGAGGAAGAGCCAGTCCAGGTTCCGCGTCTGGTGCGTCAGCATCAGGAGGTCGCGCCGCCATTCGTCGGGGACCTCCTCATCGAAGACGTCGGCGAGGCTGGCACAGAAGACACGCCGGCGGACGCCGGCCTTCTTCGCCGCGTTGTCCCACTTGATCGGCTCCCACCAATTCGCGCGGGAGGTCCTCTGGCGAATGGCGCCCGGCCCCCATTTCACCTTCTTCCACCGCTTGTCCATGAGGGCCTCGGCGTAGCAGTTCTTGCACCCGTCGGAGACCTTCGTGCACCCGATCCACGGGTTGAAGGTGTGGTGGGTCCACTCGATCTTCGAGTCCTTACCCACGCTGGGCCTCCTTCGCGGCCATGCGCTCGTAAAGACTCTTCGTCACGCGGGCGCTCTCCCGAAGCATCTTGGCGGCCGCCTCGAATTGGTCTGCCGCCTGGGCGAGGTCCTCGCTCCGGTCGCGCTTCTGGTGGATGCTCATCAGTTCCCTGACCGCCTCACCGATGTTCCCGGCATCCCACTCTCGCAGCTTCAAGCCGGACTTCTCCTCGAACTCCCTCATCTGGCGCTCGATCTTCTTGAGATGGCGGTCGGCAATCTCGATGTCGGTCTTGGCACTCTCCTCTGCCCGCCGCCGCCCCCGCTCCTCCGCCGCCTTGAGATGCTCGGCCGACTCGAGCACTCCCTCGACCGACTCATAGGCGCGGCGCAGGATCCCAGCTAGGAATGGCCTGTCCATCACCTTCGGGGTAAGGCGGTCGGCCTTCTTCTTCATCCGCAGCTCGCGCCCATGCAGGATAAGCAGCCCCCACGGGCGGGGAAGTTCCTCGAGCTTCGCGATGTCATCGCTGCTCGTGACGAGCCACCAGTAGTCGCAGTAGGCAGCGATCTCCTCCGCCTTCGCCGGGTCCTTCTTCTCCCGGAGCCAGTCCCCCCGGTCCTCCTTGATCTCGATCCCGTGGAGATCGAGACCCCGGGAAGGGAAGAGCGACATCGCGATGGCGTCCGCCCAGCGGCGGTGGTGCCGGCCCGTGCCGTTCGCGACCTCGAAGAGGAGCGCCCACTCCGGCGGCATATACCGCTTCCGGAGCGCCTCGCCGATCGCATCGCTCATTTGACCCTCTTGAAGTCGAGCACCCACAGCCAGGGGTTCGCATCCCAGCCGAAGCCGCGCGGCGCGTTGATCGAGTCCCATCCGAACTCGAAGGCAGCTCGCGCGGAATGAAATCCGCCCTCGCGTTCAGAGAAGGCCGGGTAAATCGGTGTTGGATTGGAGTGCTTCCCGACCTGCACGACGCGCTCTTCAATCCCCTCAGCCCTCGCGTCCTTTTCTGTGATCTCCTGCAACCGCTCGATCCGGACCTTCACGATCTCGAGCTTGAGGCGGCAGGCCCATCGGGGCATGAAGATCGAGGGCCGCCAATTCGGAGTGCTCTTGTCGCCGCGGGCGTCGAGCCACTTGTCGGCCGCCTCCTTGGTGTTCTCTATCTCCCGAAACGATCCATCCGCCCTGAAGAGCACCCCATCAATGCAGGTCTTTGGATCTTCGTATGGACGCCAAGTCTCCCGAACCCATAGATGGGTTCCGCGTTGACCGTAGGGGCACTGCGGCAACGCCTGGACACGGTCAATGGCGTCCTCCGGATCGAGGCACCTCCACCACTCCGGTCGGATGATCCTCCGCGTCTGCGTCTTCCTGCCTTCAAGGATCGCGCGGACCAGCTCCGAGCGGAATAGGATCGGATGATCCTTCGTCATCGTTTTCATGGGTTCTCTTTCAGATATGCGGCGATGGATTCGTGGGAGGGCACCCCTGTTCCATCGAACCACGCCATGAACTGATTGCAGTGGCGATCAACCTTTTCCCCCTCCTTCACAGGGGCGAACAACTCGCACGGCTGCGGGTCCCAGGAGAAGGAAAAGTCCGGGCTGCTGGGGCAGAGGACATGGGCACTGCCGCTCTGCTTTTTCCACCACCGACAGTCGATGCAGCGTTTCACCTTCGGACTGGGCGCGGCTTGGCAAACGCAGCCATGCGCGGGACACCGCGCCTCGCGGCAGATCGTGCAGGTAAATACGCACGGCCTACTACATTCCCGGCAGAATGATTCGCTCATGGTGATCTCCAGCTACATCCGATCCCAAGTGAACGGCATCTCCCAGAGGTGGACCCCGTTCCGCTGGAGATGCTTATACCGCTCCTTCTTAGGAAGCACGATCATGACCTCGATGTTGCCGGGGAAGAGGATGTCGCGGATCTCGAGGATTTCCTCGAGCGACACGACCCGGTCCGGGTGAAAGATCACGACATGGCCGAGGTGGCCGTAGTCGTTGTCCTCGAACTGCGCGACGATCTGGATCCCGGCGTCCGTGGAGAAGGCGTGCTCCTTCTGCTCCAGCCGGGCCGCGACGAACCGGGCCATCTCCTTCGGCGTCGTTTCGAGCTTCTCGAGGTTCATACCTGCTTGCTCCATCTGATTTTCGGAACGATCGGGGCCTTGTCGGTCCGGTGCCGGTCCGCCCGATCCCAGGACCCGCCGCCGGCGGGCCCGTCACAGGACCAGCCGGACGCCTTCAATGACAGTCCGTTCTCCGCCGCCAGGATGTAGGTGATGATCTTCCGGTAGCCGAGGGCCGCAGCGCCCCGGGCGCAGGCGGAGTAGAGCATCGAGCAGGCGTTCTTCGTCCCGTCGGTGCAGCAGCGCGTCACTTCGGCGGTGCCAGGCTCGAGCTCCTGAATCATCCTGGACTTCGGCCGGCCCAGGACGGCGACGCCCCGAAGGTGGCCGTTCTCCACGCCGACCACGAAGCGAGCTCCGCGTTCATTACTGTGGTGGCGGTGGTGCGTCCGGATGAAGGCGTTCGCCTCCCGCAGGATGACCGGGACGAGTTTCAGATGGCTCATGCTAGTCGTCCGCCCACTTCGCCTGACGGAACTCGATCGCGCCGTCGAGCTGTGGCGCCTGGGCGATGAGCCAGCGGGCGATGTAGGCCGTGTGCGAATTGTTGATCTGGTACTCCTCCGCCTCCCACCCTTCCTTGACCCCGTCCTCTCGGACACGTTCGCAGAGGTGCTTCACCCGGACCTTCATTCCAGTCAAAGCGATCGTCTTCGCGTAGGAGAGGATGCGCTCCGCCGCGCGCTGATGGGTGCGGATCCAGTCGGCCGCTTCCGTCTGGAGGTCGTGATTCTTGCCGCGGGTGTCGTCGGGCGGCTTCACGACCTTGGGGGCCCGGAAGATCGGCTTCGTGGTGCGTTCCGCGTCGCGCTGCTTGCACACATCGCACGGGGCGAAGGTCGCGTAGCTGTGCCCATCCCGGATGACCGGCTGGCCTGGGACGTATCTCGATCCCTTGCAGATGGAGCAGGTCATGACGTCTTACCCCCCTCCTGAGCCGCCTTCTTCTTCTTGGCCTCGAAGACTTCGGGGTACGGGTGGGTGCCCTTGTAGAGCTTCATGTCGAACTCGACCGCGTGACGCGCGACCGCCGGAGTCATCGCCTCAACTTCCGCAAGCATCTGCGTCACCAAGTCCTGCCGCGACTTGGCCGGGGCTCGGAGGTGGGGGGCGGCGGCTGGCGCAGGCGTAGCCGCAGCGGCCGCGCCCCCTTCTTTTCTTTTTTTCCCTTCTTCTCGTTCTTTACCTTCTTGTTTGTGGTTAGGCGCTGGTTGACCGCTGGTTAGGCGCTGGTTAGGCGCTGGTTGGGCGCTGGTTAGATGGCTGGTTGGTTTTGAGCGTGCAGAATCGCTGTAGTTTGTAAGGTCTTGGTAGTAATCATACTTAGGAAGGGTGAACAGCGTGTATCGGCTGGTTGAAATCTTGGTCAAAAACGGCACCCCATCGTTGTCGCGCGTCTTTTCGAGGTGCTTGAGCGCCGTTCGAAGTGCCTGCTCAGTTACGCCCGCGGCCTTCGCGAACTCCTTCCGGCCCCGCACAAACTGGCCCCGGCGAATGAGGATTTCCTTCTCGCCGTCGAACCACTTCCGGTCGGTGAAGTTGCAGAGGCAGATGCAGGTCATCGCCACGCAGCGATCGACCGGGCGCATCGTCCAGAGGCTCGAGTTCAGGATCGCCCGCGCGACGATGACCGCGCCATCGGGGATTTCCGCCGCCATTTCTCTCTCCGCGCTTGTGTCAACGCCTCCGCGCTGACGGTCTCACGACGCCGGCCTTCGCGCGCTCCTCGCGCCTATGCCGGAGGTACTGCTTCGTCTCCTCGCTCATCGGCTTACCCTTGCGCTTCACGCCCAGGAGCCGCTTCGCCTTCCGGGCGGCCGCTTGCGGGTCTCCGGCGGCCCGCAGTTTGACGACCTTAGCCCATCGGGGGTCGGTCGAGCAAGTTTTCTGGTGACTGATGACCTCGCCCGCCGTCCCGGCGAAGTCCCGGCAGTGTCCGCACTTAGGCATCCTCCCACTCCTTCATCGCGCGTTCGTGGTCGATCGCGATGTCGGCGTGGCCGATCAGATGGAAGAGGATGGCCCTACCCACGGGCCACCTCCTGCCCCGAATTCACGACGATCTCGTGGCAGTCGTCGCACCAGAAGGTGTGCTCCGACCCGTTCCGCCAGATGTTGCAGTGGGTGCCGTCGAACTGCGTGTCGCAGCCGGCGCAGTGGAACCAAGACGTCGGAGTCAACGTCCTCCAGACGAAGGTGAAGATCGTGCCCTCCCACTGCCTCGTCTCGCCCGTGGTGATCGTGCTCATGGCGTCACGGCCTGGACGGAGAAGCCGTCCACTTTCGCCTTCAGCTTGTCGCAGGTCTTGCACGGCTTCGTGAAGAGCCGCTTCCGGCAGATGCTCGTGTGCTGCTTCCACTCGACGTTTGCGAACGCCTCCTCCCAAGTCCGGCCGCTACCCTCGATCGAGAAGAACATCCCCAACTGGATGCGGCCGACCTTGAAGTCCATGACGCCACCCGGGCAGGGCTGCGGGTGTCCTCCGATCCCGGAACACGGTCGATAGCCCTTCGAGTTTTCCTTGTCCCACAAGGAGCAAGGCCGCTTCTCCACCCGCGCGTTCTTACCGAAGAGGTCGGTCGCGCGTTTCAATGCCCCGCGTATGTTCATCGGGTCACGACTCCCCCGCAGGAGGAGCACGGCGTTCCGTTCCGTTCATGGCGTTCGAGTTCACGGCCGGACGTCGATCGCGCTGTGGCCCGCTTCCCCGACCCGCCGCACTGCCCGCAAGGGACTACCGCTCCCGCTTTCGTGAGGGCAGCCAATGCGGCCCGACAGAACGGACTCGACCAGTGGCCGACCCGGGCGATCTCAGCATCAATCCCCATCCTCAGGGCCTTCACCATATCGTCCACCGCAGAATGGAGGATGACAGAATGGTCGGCTTCCGGAATCTGACAGTCGGGGCAAGTGACCTTCTTAGCCACGGGCCACCGCCTCAAGCTCGATTTCCTTCGCGTCGTCGTTCGGGCTGTCCCACACGCGGCCGTTGTAGGAAATCCACGCGGCGGACTTCCCGTCCATCGTGCGAACTTCGACGGTCGGGAAGTTGCCGCCGCCAAGGTCCCACTCCTTGATGTACTCCTCGACCGCCCGAACCATCGCCCTGAGGGTCTTCGCCTTCACCGCCCTCGGTTCGGAGATGGAGGTGTACTGCGCGTAGTCGGGGTTGCCCACGGAGCGCAGCATCATGACGTAGGTCGGGGTCGCCGGGGACTTGCTCATCCGATCCTCCTTATATCCCCGCTGGTACGCGCCGAGCCACCACACTTCGGCCATGCGGCTAAACAGGACCTCAGCGACGGAGGGCAGCCCGGCGCGGGCCATCGGGGAGAAGAGGTTTCGTTCATGTCGCCGTTCCTGTTTAGCCAAGGGGAGTATAACACAGTGTTACACCTTGTCAAGAGGGATTCTGAAATTTCTTTGACCCATACCTCTATAGCGCCTATAGTTGCGCTTCGTGATCGGAAGCGGGCGATTCAGGCTCAGCGCGCAGGTCTGGTGCCCAATGAGCGGTACGAAATGGGGGACGCGCCATTACAAACCGCACAAGCTCGACGTCTCGACATGCAGGAACCCCACCCTGGTCACCATATGCGGGTCCTGCGGAGTCAGAATCTTCCTTTTCAAGAAAGACACGGTCGAGACCATCACCAAGAACAGCAAAATCCTAGGACCCGTCCTCAACAAGCGGGAGAAGTGGCAGGAAACCATCAGAAGGGAGCAGAAGCGTGGCGAAACCGAAGGAACTGACGAAGGACGAAAAGGACGAAGCGGCCGAACTGGAAACCTCCCCGGGCTCCGGCGAGACGATGAGCGTCAACCTGAAGGGACCGGCGGCGGCGGTGACGCGCCGGCTCGGATTGGGGGCAGGAGAGAACGCTGACCCGAAGGCGCCTTCCGGCCCCGGCACCGAAAAATCCGGGGACAAGTTCTTCGATCTGCTCCAAGACCCGGCGCTCCTTGCGGTCGTGACGCGGACGCAGCCGCCGGTCTTCAACGGCATCGCGTGCCGCGGGGTCGTCGATCGCTACGAACTGCCGGAGGACTGGCAGTCCATCAAGGACCAGGTGGCCGAAGGTTACGGCGGCGGGAAGTACCGCGTCGCCCTCATCAATCCGCAGAATGGCCGGACCATGGCCGCCGACCGGTTCGAGGTCCCCGGCGATCCGATCCTTCCCGAGGTGGAGGACCTCGGCCCGCAATTCGAGGAGGAGGAGCCGGAGCGGTCTCCGCTGGACCGGGTCAAGGACCTCACCAACAAGGAGATCGAAAACGCAACGTCGGAGGCCGAGCTCATCGCCGCGAAGCGCCGGCTGGAGGCCCTCCGCAGCGGGAAGAGTCACAACGGAGAGCGGGGAACCGATCCGCGCATCGAGGCGCTCGAGCGGCAGATCGCCGACGCTGAACGTCGCGCCCTGGAGGAGAAGCACCAGCGCGAGATCGACGAATTGAAGCGCCAGATTGAGGCGAAGGCGGCACCCACCGGGCCCTCGAGCAGCGACCGCATGTTCGAGATGATGATGCAGCAGATGAAGTCGCAGTCCGACATGGCGATCGCCCAGCAGAAGTCGAGCGACGAGAAGTTCACGAAGATGATGGAGATGCAGAACCAACGGGACCGCGACGCGGTCCTGTCGGAGCTCCGCGAACTCAAGAGGAACAAGGACGAAGGCGGCCTCAAGGGCCAGATCGAGATGGTCAAGACCATCGCCGACCTGCTCGGGGTGCCGCTGGGCGGCGAGAAGGACGAAGACGAGGACAAGCCCTGGTACGAGAAGCTGGCGGAGGACAGCCTCCCCCGGATTATCGACCTACTGGAAGGCAAGCGGAAGGACGGGAAGACGGTCACGAAGGAAGACCTCATCGCGGAGATCGAGAAGGAGGCCGACCGGGTCATCGCCCAGAAGACCGCCTCCGGCCAGCTCCCCGCCCCCGCCCGCGCCCCCGCGCCCCGGGGCCTCCCGCCGGCGGCGCCGCCCAAGGGGTCCCTCCCCGCC